>Ga0182008_10000430_pt1 | contig 32328 bp, 29 predicted proteins | sample Sormic07211129_1_FD_120482 | JGI IMG/M metagenome (GOLD analysis project Ga0182008, IMG submission 120482) | Rhizosphere microbial communities from Sorghum bicolor, Mead, Nebraska, USA - 072115-129_1 metaG | ecosystem: Host-associated > Plants > Roots > Rhizosphere | place: USA: Nebraska...
GTGATGCTCGTGATGCTCGTGATGCTCGTGATCATGAGAGTGGCCGTGGGAATGGCCATGATGGTCGTGCCCCCCGCCCAGCAGCCAGGCGCTGAGAATGTTCACCAGCAACCCCGCCACGGCGATCAGCGTGGCTTCGCCAAAGGCCACGCGGGTGGGCTGGAACAGCCGCACCAGGGATTCGCCGGCAATGCCCAGCGCCACCAGGCCGAGAATGATGGCCGAGGCAAAGCCCGCCAGGTCGCCGACCTTGCCGGTGCCGAAACTGAAACGCCGGTTGCCGGCATTGCGCCGGGCAAAACCGTAGGCCGCCGCCGCGATGCCCAGGGCCCCGGCGTGGGTGGCCATGTGCAGCCCATCGGCCAGCAGGGCCATGGAACCGGTGAGGTAACCGGCGACGATCTCTCCCGCCATCATCACCACCGTCAACAGCACCACCCACAGCGTGCGGCGGGCGTTGTCGTCGTGATCAGCACCGAGAAACTGATGATCGTGGGCCAGGTGTGCAGCCTGCTGAGACAGGTTCATGAGCGGCTCCTACTTGGAATAACGGCGGATGGCTTCAAGCAGTTCATCCACGCCCCGGGCCCGCTCGGCATCGCTGAGCTCGGGGTTGGCCACGTGCTCCAGGGCATGGGCTTCGATGATCTCGCCCATCAGGCCGCTGATGGCGCCCCGAGTGGCGGCCACCAGGTGCAGGGTCTTGCCGCAGTCGGCCCCGCTTTCCAGGGCTCGCTCCACAGCCTGGACCTGGCCGAGAATGCGCCGGACCCGCTTGAGCAGCTCATCTTTCTGCGCGTGAGTGTGCGACATACCTATACCCCCTATACCTATATAGAGCGCATCTTGCTCCCCTGCCCTCGACAACGCAAGCCGGCCCGACGATGCCGAACGGTTCAAGCGCAGCCAATATTTTGCGCGGATCGACACCTGGGACTGGGAGGTCGATACCCAGCGCCTGTAATGGTCGGAGGCGATCTACGGCATGTTCGGCTTCCAGGCGATGTACGAGGCCCGGCGCAGCGGCAACAACCACTACCGTCTCGGGCAATAAGCCGCTGCCTAGGCCTCGGCGCCTTCGCCCAGCAGGCGTTGGCGCAGGAATCCCAGGGCGCCCTGGAACAGCGGGTGCCATTGCTCCGACGGCAAGCTGGCCAGGGGCTGCCAGAAAAACTCGAACCGATGGCCGCCGTCATCCGCGGTGAAATGGCTCCAGCTTTCCGGCAACGGCGCTGGCACCCGGCATTCATGGAAGGCCCACACCTGGCCGCAGAAACCCGAATGCCAGAGCCCCAGGAAACCGCTTTCCCCGGCCTGGACACCGGCCTCTTCCGCCAGCTCGCGAACGGCTGCAGTAGCCGTGGACTCCCCCGCCTCCACCGTGCCCTTGACCAGTTGCAGGCCGGCCAGCGGATGGCGGAAAGCCAGGATCTCCAGCTCGGTGGAATGGCGCAGCACCACCGGGCAGGCTTTATTGGCACGCATCGGCCCCTCGCTCCTCAAGCCTTCAATCGTCCCGGGTAAGCACTTCCAGCAACTCGATCTCGAAGATCAGGTTGGAATTGGGCGGGATGGCGCCCATGGAACGCTCGCCATAACCCAGGTGCGCCGGCACCAGCAGCTTGCGCTTGCCGCCCACCTGCATGCCCATCAGGCCCTGGTCCCAGCCCTTGATCACCCGGCCGGTGCCGATCACGCACTGGAACGGCTTGCCACGATCATAGGAGGAGTCGAAGCTGCTGCCGTCCTCCAGAAAGCCCCGGTACTGGGTGGTGATCAAGGCGCCCTTGACCACAGCCTTGCCGTCGCCCGGCTGGATATCGATGACCTGCAATTCGTCGCTCATGGTTCACTCCCGTTCAAGCATTGCCCCGTCACGGGACTGCGGCGCGCTTTTTCGCAGAATTGCCCCGGCTTGGCAATCACTGTGGCGCCACCTCGATCAGGGTATCGGTATCGAGAAAGATCGCCCCCAGCGCCATCGCGACCTCCTCGACGCTGGCGAGCCCCGGCTTCCAACTGATCTCAAGGCTGGGCAAGCCCCGGCACCAGGCCTGGGAATCGCCAAAATGCAGGGTCAGGCGGCCCGGGGCCAGCAGCACCTGGCGGATGCCGCCATAGCCGGACACTGCCTGGCCGCCCAGTTCGACATGGTAAGTGTCCATGCCCAACTGCCGGTCCTGCTCGTCAAAGCATTCGGCGCGCTGCAACAGCAGGTAGTGCCCGGGCTGCTGCCCGTCGTCGGCAAAGCCCAGGATCTGCACCTCGTCTTCAGTGCAGGCACTGTAGCCAGTGGCATGAAATTTCAAACTCATCGCTCCTTGCTCCTTATTCGCGGTCACTGGCGCAACAGCCCGCTTTCATAATCCAGCCAATCCTGCTCAAAGCACTCCTGCAGGTACTCCAGCACGCTGTCCAGCGACACCGAGGCAGGCACATTGACAGCAAGGAACGCCTTGCTCATGCCCTCCCAGCTGCAGCCCAGGGCGTTGATCCGCGCCAGCACCTCGGGGGTCCGGGCCCTGCCGGCGTCAAAGAACACCAGGCGCAACGTGCTGTTGCCACTGCTGCGCCCGACCCGCCTGAACCACTTCAGGCCATCGGCCTCCACCTGGACTTCGACGTCGTCCTCGTAACAGGCATCCTGGGAGTAGAACGGAAGGTTGGCGATACGGTACAGGCCATCGGGCTGGCGTTCGGCCCAGACCCCTTCGCTGGCCACCGGCGGATAGTCGTCCACCACCGTCAACCTGAGCATGATCTTGTCCATCACCTGTCCCTGGTTCATTGAATAATAGGCAGCGGTGCCTTTCGGCCCCCGCGCAAGCCGAGCGCTTTTTCGCAGAATTGCCGGCCCTTGGCAATCATTGACGGGTCGCCGGCGAAGGTGTGTCACCGAACAGGAAGATTCCGTTACCATTGCCGCCCCCACGCCTCACTCGATAAGGACATCCCATGGCCACCGCCGATATCGTCGCCCTGGTGCTGCTCGCCGCTCTGGCGCTGTACCTGGTCAGCCTCTACAACCGCCTGACCACCCGGCGTACCCGTCTGCGCAATGCCTTCGCCCAGATCGAGGTGCAACTCAAGCGCCGCTACGACCTGATCCCCAACCTGCTGGAAACCGTCAAAGGCTACCTGCAGCACGAACGCCAGACCCTGACCGCCCTGGCCGAGGCCCGCAACAGTGCCCGGGATAGCCTGCAAGCCGCCGCCGCGCAACCCGGCGACAGCGCACGCATCGCCCGCCTGGGCCAGGACCAGGGTGCCCTGGACCAGGTCCTCGACCGCCTGCACCTGAGCCTGGAGGCCTACCCGGAACTCAAGGCCTCGCAGAACATGGCGCAACTCAGCGAAGAACTGACAAGCACCGAGAACAAGGTCGCCTACGCGCGCCAGGCCTTCAACGACGCCGTGACCGACTACAACCTGTGCAAACAGCAGGTGCCGGCGCTGTTTTTCGCCGGGCTGTTCGGCCACCGGGCCGATGCCGCCCTGCTGCAATTCGCCGACAGCGCGCAAATTCAAGACGCCAGCAAAGTCTCCTTCCAGTAACTGCACCTGCCCCCGGAAACCTGCATGAAGTTCTTTCAACACCAGGCCCGAGCCCGGCGCCACACCCTCAAGCTGGTGCTGTTGATGACCCTGGCGGTAGCCACCCTGGTCAGCCTCAGCAGCCTGGGGCTGGGCCTTGCATGGCGCGAGCTGAGCCAGGAATACAAGCAGCCCAAGGTCTTGAGCTGGACCGCAGTGGCCGTGGTGGCGCTGCTGATGCTGCTGGTGGTGCTGCTGGGCAGTTGGTACAAGAGCTGGCGCCTGCGGGCCGGCGGCAAGGTGATCGCCGAGCATCTGGGCGGGCGCCTGATTAACGACTCTCCACGAGGCAGCGAGGAACAGCGCCTGCTCAATATCGTCGAGGAAATGGCCCTGGCCTCGGGCGCCACCATGCCTGCGGTGTATGTGCTGCCGGAAGACGCAATCAATGCCTTCGCCGCCGGACTGACACCGCAGCAGGCGGTGCTCGGCATCACCCGCGGAGCCCTGGTCCACCTCGACCGCGACGAATTGCAGGGCATGGTGGCCCATGAGTTCAGCCACATTCACAACGGCGACATGCGCCTCAACACCCGCTTGCTGGCGGTGATCCACGGCCTGCTGGTGTTCAGCCTGGCGGGCATCGCGGTGCTACGCCAGGCTGAAAAGCAGCACCTGGGCAGCGACCGCCACCGCTTCTTCTGGCAGATCATCTTCGCCGTGCTGGGCCTGGCCCTGCTGGTCTTCGGTTCCCTGGGTAGCCTGCTGGGCAACCTGATCAAGGCCGCCATCTGCCGTCAGCGCGAGTTTCTCGCCGATGCCTCGGCGGTGCAGTTCACCCGCAACCCCCAGGGCATTGCCGGCGCCCTGAAAAAGATCGGCGGCAGCAGCGCCGGTTCGCGCCTGCGCGCCTTCGCCGCCGCGCAGTACAGCCACCTGTATTTTCACCAGGGGGTGAAACTGCGCCTGGGCCGCCTGATGGCCACCCACCCACCGCTGGCTGCGCGCATCCAGCGCCTGGACCCGCAGTGGGATGGGCGCTTCAAGCCACTGTAAATGCGCTACCAGAGGGCAATGTCGTAAGTGATGTAGAGGCGGTTGCTGTCCCGCCCACGGGCGTAGTCGGAGCGATACACATAATTGCGCAGCTTCACCCCCAGCCCCTTGAACGAACCTTGCTGAAGCACATAGGCCAGTTCGCTGTCGCGCTCCCACTCATCGACCCGGGTCCTGGACTTGCCGCCATTGCCACTCAGGTAGCGGGAACTGAAGGTCAGGCCGGGGACACCGAGGCCAGCGAAGTTGTAGCCGTAGCCGAGCATCCAGGTCTTCTCGCCCTCTTCGATGAACTTGCCGATGCCGGCGTTACTGAAGGAGTAGACCGTGGCGCCGCTGATATACGGCAAGCCGGCATCGCCACTGAGACGCTGATAACCACCGCCAAGGGAATGCCCGGCGATCGCGTAGGTCAGTTGCCCGCTGAGCATGCGGTTGTCGATCTTGCCGTCAAAGGCCGCGCCTGAATCGGCGCTGCGAAAGTAGCGCAGGTCGCTGGTCAACGTCCCCTGCCCCAGCGCCAGGTCATGCTGGAGGCCGACGAAGTCCTGCCGATAGAAGTTCTCAAGCTCGCCATGGAAATAGCTCAGGCGCAGGTTCTTGCTCCACTTGTATTCGGCCCCGCCGTAGCGGAAGTCCCCGGACTGGCCGCCGCTGTAGCCGTCGGGTACCAGCCCCACGCTGTCGGTGGAATCGCGCAGTTTGAAGCGCTGCAGATAGCCGCCGGTCAAGCTCAGGCCGTCGATATCCGTGCTGGTGAGCTGGGTGCCCTGATAGGTCTGCGGCAACAGACGGGCATCGTTGTAGACCAGCACCGGGGTCTTGGGCAGCAGGGTGCCGTACTTGAGTGTGGTCTTGGCCAGCCGCACCTTGGCCGTGGCGCCGGCACTGGCAAATTCGCCTGCGGCGCGACCGTCGTCGTGCACCGGCAACAGCCCTGTTCCACTGCGCCCCTTGCCGGAGTCGAGCCTGACACCCAGCAGCCCCAGGGCATCGACCCCGACCCCCAGGGTACCCGGGGTGAATCCGGACTGATAATCGAGCAGGAAACCCTGAGCCCACTCAGTGCGCTCGCTCTTGGCGCTGCGCGCAGCCTTGGCGCTGAGCCCATGTTCGTCGCGGAAGTTTTCGTTGAAATAGACGTTGCGCAGCTGCAGCTTGAGACTGCTGTCGTCGATGAATCCAGCGCCCTGGACCGCCGCCAGGGGCAGCAGGCTCAAGCTGGACAGAATCAGGGTGCGACTTTGCCAATGGCTCATGAGGTAGTTCTCGTTGTTGTTATTCAAGGCGCAGTTGTCCCCGGCGCCCTTGAAACAAGCGCGCCGGGCCACCAAAGAGGGTTTCGAACGAATCAGACGAACAGGGTCAGGGCGCCGGTCAGCAAGGCCAGGGCGGTAATCACCAGAGAGGTCAGCACCGCCCACTTCACCGTGGCCTTCTGGAAGTCGCCAATGTCACGGTCCACCATGCCAACCAGCAGCAGAGTCGAGGCCACCAGCGGGCTCATCAGGTGCACCGGCTGGCCGAGGATCGAGGCCCGGGCGATTTCCAGGGGAGAAATGCCATAGGCCGCCGCCGCGTTGGCCAGGATCGGCACCACGCCGAAGTAATAGGCATCGTTGGACAGGACGAAGGTCAGCGGCATGCTGGTCAGCGCCACCACCAGCGGGAACAGGTGGCCCCAGGACGGCGGAATCCAGTCCACCAGGGTCTGGGCCAGTGCGTCGACCATCTTGGTACCGGAGAAAATCCCGGCGAAGATCCCCGCGGCGAACACCAGCAGCACCACGGTCATGGCGTTGCCTGAATGAGCGAGAATGCGCTCCTTCTGAATGTCCAGCTGCGGGTAATTGATCATCAAGGCCAGGACAAAACCGATCAGGAACAGCACCGCCGAGTGCATCAGGCCCAGCACCAGCGCGGTCATCACCGCCACCACCAGCAGCAGGTTGACGTAGGCCAGCTTGGGCCTCTTATGCGGCGTGTCCTCCAGAATCGCCTTGATGTAGCAGTCACCGCCACCGCTTTGCAGTTGGGTATTGCCGATGCGCTTGCGCTCGGCCCGGCCCAGCAGGTAGGCGGTAAACACCACCCAGGCGGCGCCGCCGATCATGGTCGGCAACAGTGGTACAAAGTACTCGCCGGCATCCAGGCCCAGGGCGGCGATGGCTCGGGTTGCCGGCCCGCCCCACGGGGTCATGCCGCTCATGATGCTCAAAGACAGCATGGAGATGGTGGCGAGAATCATCGGGTTCATGCCGATGCGCTTGTACAACGGCAGCATGGCCGCGCAGGTAATCATGTAGGTGGTGGTGCCGTCGCCGTCCAGGGCGACCACCAGCGACAGCAACGCGGTGCCGATGGCGATCTTGGTCGGATCGCCATTGACCCGTTTGAGAATCTTGCGGATCAGCGGATCGAACAGCCCCGAATCGATCATCAAGCCGAAGAACAGAATGGCGAACAGCAACAGCGCCGCCGACGGCGCGACCATTTTCAGGCCGTCGAGCATCATCTTGCCGGTGCTGCCGGCAAACCCGCCGAGCACCGCGAAAACGATCGGCACCAGGGTCAACGCCACAATGGGCGACAGGCGCTTGGTCATGATCAGGAAGGTGAAGACCACCACCATGGCGAGGCCGAGTAAGGCGAGCATAAGTCGATTCTCTTGTTTTTATGGTGAGCGTGACCGGCACGCAGGCGCGGCCACCCGGGCACCGGGCGCCCCTCAGGGGCGCCCGGCACAGGTGTTGAGTCGGTACTTGGGGTAAAGCGCTGGTGCTTGGCGGGTCTAGCCGAGCTTGCTCGCCAGAGCGGCGGCTGGGCTGTTATCGGCGGCAGCAGCCTGGGCCGCAAGCGGCTGGCCATCGAGCGTGCGCAACAGCACCTGGCGGTCGCAGGCCTGCTCCGAAAGGGCGATCACCACGGTTGCCACTGCGTTGCTGGCCAGGCTGGTCAAGGCCCGGGCCTCGGACATGAAGCGATCGATACCGATCAGCAATGCCAGGCCTGCCAGGGGAATGTCATGAATCACCGTCAGGGTCGAGGCCAGGGCCACGAAACCGCTGCCGGTCACCCCGGCGGCGCCCTTGGACGACAGCAGCATGATCGCCAGCATGGTGACCACCTGCCCGGCACTCAGCTCGATATTGCACGCCTGGGCAATGAAGATCGCCGCCAGTGACAGGTAGATCGCCGTGCCGTCGAGGTTGAACGAATAGCCGGTGGGCAGCACCAGCCCTACCACGCTCTTCTTGCAGCCCAGGGCCTGGAGTTTTTCCAGCATGCGCGGCATCACCGGCTCCGTGGACGAGGTGCCGAGCACCACCAGGAACTCTTCACGCAGGTAGCGCAGCAGCTTCCAGAGGCTGAAGCCGTTGGCCCGGCAAATGCCGCCCAGCACGACGCAGACAAAGAAGCCGCAGGCGACATAGAGGGTCATGATCAGTTTGGCCAGGGCGCCCAGGGAGGTGATGCCGTACTGGCCCACCGTAAAGGCCAGGGCCCCGAAGGCGCCGACGGGGGCAAAACGCATCAGGTAGGAGAAGATCTTGAACACCATCTGCGAGGCCGACTCCAGCACCACCAGCACCGGCTTGCCGCGCTCGCCCAGGGACGACAGGGCAAACCCGCACAGCACCGCGATAAACAGCACCGGCAGCACCTCGCCCTTGTTGAAGGCACCGACAAAGGTCTCGGGAATGATGTGCATGAAGAACTCCACCACCCCCAGCTTGGCCGCCGAATCGGTGTACTGGGACAGGCCCTGGGTGCTCAAGCGGGTGGGGTCGATGTTCATCCCCGCGCCGGGCTGGAACAGGTAGACCGCCGCCAGGCCGATGAACAGGCTGATCAGGGTCAGGCCCAGGAACAGCAGCATGGTCTTGCTCAGCAGGCGCCCCAGGGAACGCTTGTCGCTCATGCCGGCGATGCCGGTGACGATGGTGCAGAACACCACGGGGGCGATCATCATCTTGATCAGCTTGATGAAGGCATCTCCCAGAGGCTTCAGGGCAATGGCTTGCGCGGCCCAGAAGTGCCCCACCAGGACCCCGAGGAACACGGCGCAGAGGATCTGGAAATAGAGCGATTTAACAACTTTCATGGCATCACCCATTTTTAGAATTGTGTTGATGCAACGCGGGTCGACAGCAACGACTAACCGGCCAGGCGCTGTGAAGCCGGCACGTAGACATACCCGGAGAACAACCGGCGGGCGGTGCGGACCACCGAGGCGCGGATGGTCTCAGGGCTTTTTCCGCTGTAGGACAATACGACATCTATTGCCCCGCTGGGATGCTCGATACGGACCTTTTGCAGACGCGGTTCGTGGACCCCGCCCAGTATCTCGGCCGCCACACTGCCGGCGGTGACACAGGCGGTAGCCAGGCCGATGGAGCCGGTGATGGCCAGGGCCCGATGGCAGTTGTGGGGCATGAAATAGCGCACCGCCAGGGTGCCCCCCGCCCGGGCCTGGGACACCAGCACCGGCTTGGGAATCACTTTGTCACTGACATCCCCCAGGCCCATGGCCAGGCCGGCCTTGAGCCGCAGGCTCTCCAGGCGCTGGAGAAAGTCCGCATCGGCATCCAGTTCGGCAGGGGTTTCATCGCCGCGCTTGCCCAGGCAGGCCGCCTGTACCAGCACCATGGGCATGGCCATGTCGATGCAGGTCACGACAATGCCGTCGATCAGGTCCCGAGGCCGGCCGGTGGGAAACAACTGGCCGGTCTTGCTGCCGGCGGCATCGAGAAAGGTCAGGGCCACCGGCGCCGCGCTGCCCGGCACGCCGTCAATGGTGGTGTCGCCTTCGTAACTGACCTTGCCATCGGGGGTCTGGACCTGGGCATTCACCAAAGTGCCGGTGTTGAGGTTGCGAATCCGCACCTGCGTCTGTGCCCCCGTGGCCTTGACCAGCCCCTGCTCGATGGCAAAGGGCCCGACGGCACAGAGCATGTTGCCGCAGTTGGGCGCGGTATCGACCCGCCGCTGCGACACCATGATCTGGACGAACAGATAATCGACATCCGCGTCCGGGTGCAGCGACGGACTGACGATCGCCACCTTGCTGGTTTGCGGGCTGCCGCCGCCGATGCCGTCGATTTCCAGCTCATGGCCGGAGCCCATCAGGTTGAGCAACAGCTCATCACGTTCGGACACCGCCACAGGCAGATCCCAGGCCAGAAAAAACGGCCCTTTGGAGGTGCCGCCGCGCATCAACACACAAGGAATTCGTTGCATGAACACTGACTCTTGTTGATCAATCGAGGTAATTGATGTTCTGGACACAAGAGTGTCAGGGATTAAAAAGTGTTTCCAATGCAAAGATCAGAGAGATTATTGCGTTACGAGCATGAATTAAATATCGTGTCAGGCACCGCCACACCCGACGCCCGCCTTGAGAAACCAGCATGGAATATGAGCTCCAGGACATAAGATCTTTCGTGAAAATCGCCGAACTGGGGAGTTTCCACGAAGCCGCCGACGCTTTGCACCTGTCCCAGCCCGCCCTGAGCCGACGTATGAAAAAGCTCGAAGAGGGCCTGGGCACCGCGCTCCTCGACCGCACCACGCGCAAGGTCAGCCTGACCAGCGTCGGTCGCGACTTCCTGCCCAAGGCCCGACGACTGCTGGACGACTTCGACGACTCGATCCTCAACATCCGTGAGCTGGCAGAACGGCAGATCGGTCAGGTGACCCTGGCCTGTATCCCCACGGCGGCCTTCTACTTCCTGCCGTCAGTGATCCGCCTGTATAACCTGCGCTATCCGAAAATCCGCATCCGCCTGCTCGACCTCAGCGCCAACGAAGGCCTTGAAGCGGTGCTGCGCGGCGAAGCGGACTTCGGCATCAACATGATGAGCGGCCAACACCCGGACATCGAGTTCGTGCCCCTGGTCAACGAGCCCTTTGTCCTGGCCTGCCGGCGCGACCATGAACTGGCCGAGCGCAGCTCGGTGACCTGGTCGGAACTCAGCGATTATCGCTTGATCGGCGTCGGTCGCCTGAGCGGCAACCGCATGTTGCTGGACCATGCCCTGTCCGGCTTGAGCTGGCGTCCCCAGTGGTTCTACGAGGTGCAGCACCTGTCCACGTCACTGGGCATGGTGGAGGCCGGGCTCGGGGTTTCGGCGATGCCGAGCCTGGCCATGCCGGCCGCCGATCACCCGACCCTGGTCAGCGTTCCGCTGACCGAGCCCGTGGTCAATCGCACCCTGGGGCTGGTGTCCCGGCGCGGCGCGTCGCTATCGCCGGCCGCGGAAAAATTTGTCTCGATTCTGCTGGAGCAGTGGCCGCACTGACCCGCCCGCCCCCCTGCTCTCCCGTACTCCGACGTGCCTTGCAGGGCGCACCGCCAGTCTCAGAACATCCACGCCGTTTTTATCCGGGCGCAGACTGGCAATACCAATCCGCTCATCGTCACCGACGAGCCTTTATCATCACCTGCGCCCCGTTCTCCCTGGAGTCCCCCCCATGCCCCATGAAGGCAACCTGCTACAAGCCGCCGTCGTGTTCCTCTGCGCCGCGGTGCTCATCGTGCCCCTGGCCAAGCGCCTGCAACTGGGGGCCGTGCTCGGCTACCTGCTGGCCGGGGTGCTGATCGGCCCCTCGGTGCTGGGCCTGGTGGGCAACCCCCAGAGCGTCAGCCATATCTCCGAGCTGGGGGTGGTGCTGCTGTTGTTCATCATCGGCCTGGAGCTGTCGCCCAAGCGCCTGTGGGTGATGCGCAAGGCGGTGTTCGGCGTCGGCCTGGCCCAGGTGCTGCTGACCGGGATGCTGATCGGCGTGGTGGCGCTGTTTCTGTTCGGCCAGTCGCTCAACAGTGCCATTGTCCTGGGCCTGGGCCTGGCCCTGTCATCCACCGCCCTGGGCCTGCAAAGCCTGGCCGAACGCAAGGAGCTGAACAGCCCTCATGGGCGCATGGCCTTCGCCATCCTGCTGTTCCAGGACATCGCCGCCATTCCACTGATCGCCATGGTCCCGGTGCTGGCCGGTGGCGATCACCACACCAGCAGCGCCGAGGACCTGCGCCACGGCCTGCAAGTGCTGGGCAGCATCGCCGTGGTGGTGGTGGGCGGGCGTTACCTGCTACGCCCGGTGTTTCGCATCGTGGCCAAGACTCGCTTGCCGGAAGTCTCCACCGCCACTGCCTTGCTGGTGGTGATCGGCACCGCCTGGCTGATGGACCTGGTGGGCGTGTCCATGGCCCTGGGCGCCTTCCTCGCCGGCCTGCTGCTGGCGGACTCGGAATACCGCCACGAGCTGGAAGCGCAGATCGAACCCTTCAAGGGCCTGCTGCTGGGGCTGTTCTTCATCAGCGTCGGCATGGGCGCCAATATCAGCCTGCTGCTCAGCGCGCCCATCGCGGTGCTGGGCCTGACCCTGCTGCTGATCGCCCTCAAGCTGCCGCTGCTGTTCGTGGTCGGGCGCCTGGCCGGTGGCCTGGGACGCGAGAGTGCGGTGCGCCTCGGGGTGGTGCTGGCGGCGGGCGGCGAGTTCGCTTTCGTGGTGTTCAAGATCGGCCGCGACCAGGGCCTGTTCGAGCCCCGCCTGTATGACCTGCTGGTGCTGACCATCACCCTGTCCATGGCCCTCACCCCACTGCTGTTGCTGGCCTGCACCCGCTGGCTGAAACCCAAGGCCAAGCCGGTGGAAATGCCCGCCGAGTATCGCCGGATCGATTCCGACGGGCCGCGGGTGGTGATTGCCGGCATGGGCCGCATGGGGCAGATCGTGGCGCGGATCCTGCGGGCACAGAAAGTGCCCTTCGTGGCCCTGGACACTTCGGTGGAAACCATCGAACTGATCCGCAGTTTCGGCGGCATGCCGGTGTTTTACGGCGACCCGTTGCGCCCGGAGATCCTCAGCGCGGCCAAGGTCGGCGAAGCGGAGTACTTCGTCATTGCCACCGACGACCCGGAAACCAATATCAAGACCGCCGAGCAGGTCAGCCGGCTCTACCCGCACCTGAAGATCATCGCCCGGGCGCGCAACCGCCAGCACGTGCACCGGCTGGTGGACCTGGGGGCCCAGGCGGTGCGGGAGACCTACTATTCCAGCCTGGAAATGAGCCGCCGCACCTTGGTGGGGCTGGGCTTGAGCCAGGCCCAGGCCGATTCGCGGATCCAGCGTTTCACCCAGCACGACGAACAACTGCTGGCGGCCCAGCATGCCGTCTACGACGACGCCGCCAAGGTCCTGCAAAGCGCCCAGGAAGCCCGCGCCGAACTGGCCCGGCTGTTCGAAGCCGACGAACAGGACGAACAGATCGAAAGCCCGCTGCCGCCGATGCGCTGAGGCGCCAGGCCCTGCGCCACCTCGCAGGAGTCGGCTTGCCGGCGAAGGCGGTCTCAAGGACGCCGGGGAATGATCTGAGGGCCGTGGTGTACCCTTCGCTGGCAAGCCAGCTCCTACAGGCCGGCACGACACACCGTAGGAGCCGGCTTGCCGGCGAAGGCGGCCTCAGCAACACCGCAAAACGATCTGCATGACGCAACACGCCCTCCGGCGGCTACCGACAGATTCTGTCAGCAGAGGGCGTGTAGAGTGGACGCCGCCCCGGCTTTGAATGGATACGCCCCATGAGTTCTACCCAAGAGCAGGCCCCCGCCCTCAAGGAAATCTTCAACCAGCAGCGCCTGATGCATATCGCCGACGCCATGCACGCGGTGCACCCGGCCTTCGACCGCCAGGGGTTCGTGCAACGGGCCGACCACGGCCTCGCCGAGCTGTCGCTGATGCAGCGCCTGGCCCGGGTCAGCGAGAGCCTGCACCAGGTGCTGGACCTGGACTACCCCAGCAGCCTGGAGCTGCTGCAAGCCCTGGCGCCGCGCCTGAACAGCCGCTTCGTGTGCATCTTCCTGCCCCACTACGTGGCCAGCTACGGCCTGCATGACTTCGAGCTGTCCATGGCGGCGCTGAAGTATTTCACCGGCTTCGGCTCATCGGAGTTCGCCGTGCGCCACTTCTTGCGCCAGGACTGCCAGCGCACGCTGGCCGTGATGCACGAGTGGGCCACGGACAGCGATGAACACGTACGCCGCCTGGCCAGCGAAGGCAGCCGCCCGCGCCTGCCCTGGTCGTTCCGCCTGGAGCAGTTGCAGGCCGACCCGCAACTGGCGGCGCCGATCCTCGAACGCCTGCGCAATGACCGCAGCCTGTACGTGCGCAAGTCGGTGGCCAACCACCTCAACGACATCACCAAAGAGCACCCGCAGTGGGTCCTGGAACGTCTTGAAGGCTGGCCCCTGGAGCAGCCGCACAGTGCCTGGATCGCCCGTCATGCCTTGCGCAGCCTGATCAAGCAGGGCGACCGCCGGGCCCTGGCGCTGATCGGCGCCGGGGCCCGGGCCGAGGTCCAGGTTTGCCGCTTCCAGGTGGCCCCCGGGCAATTGCGCCTGGGGGACAGCCTCAACCTGTCCCTGACCCTGGTCTCCACCTGCTCGCACGAACAGCGCCTGGTGGTGGATTACGCCATCGACTACGTCAAGGCCTCCGGCGCCACCGCGAGCAAGGTGTTCAAGCTCAAGACCTTCACCCTGCAAGGCCTGGCCCAGGTGGAGCTTGGCCGCAGCCAGCAGATCCGCGAACTGACCACCCGCCGCCACTATCCGGGGCGCCACGGCGTGCGATTGCTGGTCAACGGCGAACCCCTGGCCACAGACCATTTCGACTTGCTCGTCCCCTGATCCCCAAGGAAGCCCCATGGCAATCATCAGCAAATGGGCGAAATCCATCGCCCGGGTCCTGGAAAGCAGTTTCAGCGTCAGCAGCACCATCGCCAGCCATTCCGGCGTCCTCGGCGACGCCCGGGAGAGTTTCATCCGTGACGTCCTCAAGCGCTTTCTGCCGAGCAACATCAGCATCGGTGCCGGGCAGATCATCGACTCCGAAGGGAGCATCTCCAAGCAGATCGACCTGATCATCTACCGCAACGACTTCCCCACGCTGCGTACCTTCGGCTCGGCGGACGTGTACCTGATCGAAGGGGTGATCGCCACCGTGGAGGTCAAGTCCCAACTCAACGAGAAGAGCCTGTTCGAGGCGCTGGAGAACGGCAAGTCGGTGCGCAACCTCAAGCCCTCGGTGCTGCGCCACTCCCTGGACGAGTACAGCGCCCGCATCTATGGACGCGACTATCAGAACCTGACGGTGTCGCAGATGAATTCGGTCATGGGCCTGGTGCTGCCGCCAGCCTATGTGTATGGGTATCGAGGTTACCCCGGCAGCAGCCTGGAGCCGTTGCGCAACAGCCTGAACGCCTGGCACAACATCCCCGACCGTGCCGGTGAACTGGACGTGACCCTGATGCCCGAGGTCATTGCCACCCAGGGCTGTGTGACCCTGAAGAACCTCAACAACCACCTGGCCCTGCCCCGGCCCGGCGCCGCCGACCTGGAGGCCTGTCGCCAGAGCTACAACACGGCCATGTCCAGCAGCATGAGCAAGCAGGAATTCTTCGGTTGCTTTCGCGAAAGCAACGCTGAGAGCTTCGACTACGGCATCGCCATCAAGGCCTACGAAACGCCGCTGCAATACCTGATTTCCAGCTTGCTGGAGGCGGTGACCTCACGCATCGGCTACCAGCAACTGGGGGGGACGGCGATCCAGTACAACCTGTTGAAATACCACCTGAGTGAAGAGATGGAGGGCGGCTGGTCCGGCGCCGCGATCAACCTGACCCGGGTGCGTGATCCCAAGCTGGATCTGGCGGGCAAGTTCGGCTTGTGGAAGGCCGGGGCCTGAAGCGATCGGCAGGGCCCGCAAACCGCGACTGGGCGCTCAGCCCGCCGTGGCCTTCGTGGGCAGCGCGATCAAGTGCTCGCTGCAGCCGAAGCCACCCACTGCGTCGTCGTACCAGAACACTTCCACCACCGCGATGCAGCCGTCATAGGACTGCCCTACCAGCGTGCCGTCGGCCTTGAACACCCGCAGGTAGCCGCCAACGCTGTAGCGCGAGCTGTCGCCATCGCCGGGCATGGTCATGGTGGGAATCCAGGTGCGCCAGCTGAACAAGCGGTACTTCTGGTAGTAGAAGGCCTGGTCGGCGCTGTAGTCGCGGCCCTGATACGGCGTGCCGTAGTAGAACGAGCCATAGGCCTGGTACGCCAGGTACAGCGCCAGCGCGGCGCCGAGAATGAGGTTGATCTTTTTCATTGCAGGGTCGTTCCTTTTACCCGTGGAAACATCAAGAAGGAGGCAGGCCCAGCATGCGCAGGCACGCCTGGACAATGGCCTCGGCCAGGGCCCGGCCATCGTCCTCGCCGGCGGCGATCACATCGTCGGTGGCGCCATGCACCCCGGCGTAGATCAGCGAAGCGATCACCCCTGGCTGGGCCAGGGACCAGCAGCCGGCGCGCTGGCCGCCTTCGAGAAGGCCCAGCAACTGCTCGAGGATCGCGTTCTTTTCCGGGTTGCCGCGGTCGTGATGATGGTGGTTGGGGTAGACGATGTCGTGCAGGCGGTAAGTGTCGAGGTAGGCCTGCACGCTGGTGCGGATCCAGCTGCTGAGCTGCGCCACCCAGTCGTCCTCGGGGCAGGCCGCCACCGCCTGCTCCAGGCGCTGCAGGTAGTGCTGGGTATAGCGTTGCCCCAGGGCCACCAGCATGTCGTTCTTGGATTGGAAGTAGTGATAGAAGGTGCCCTTGGCCACCTCGGCGCGCTCGACGATCTCGCTGATGGTGGTGGCTTCCACGCCCTGGCTGAGGAACAGGTCTTGGGCGGCGGCCATCAGCTCTTCCAGGCGTACTTCGGCCGGTTTGGTGCGCGGCCGCGGCTGGGCAGCGCGCTTGGCAACCGGGGAGGTTTTGACACTCATGAACGAATCCGGGCTGTTCGACAAAGGTCGCCATTCTAGGGGATTTGTGGGGGAAAAGAGAGTTGAGAATCTTTTTCATTCTCCATTGACCGACGGTCAGTCGAAATACTATGCTCGCCCTGCAAGCCCATTCCAGACCTTGCGGGAGATACACCATGCAGCGCTATCGTCGCCCGGCCCTGGTCGCCGCCGCCTACCTCGGGACCTTCCTGGCGTCCCTCGACATCAGCATCGTCAACGTCGCCCTGCCAACCTTGCAGCAGGCCCTGGCCACCGACCTGGGCGGCCTGCAATGGGTGGTCAATGCCTACGCCATCTGCCTCTCGGCGTTCATGCTCTCGGCAGGCCCCCTGGGGGATCGCTACGGCCACAAGCGCTGCTGGCTGATCGGTGTGCTGCTGTTCTGCCTCGGCTCGGCGCTGTGCGCGCTGGCCCAGGAGCTTTCGCTGCTGCTGGCCGGGCGCGCAGTGCAGGGGCTGGCCGGGGCCCTGCTGATTCCCGGGGCGATGCCGATCCTCAGCCACGCCTTTCCCGAGCCTCGGCAACGGGCCCACGTGATCGGCGGCTGGTCGGCCTTCAGTGCCCTGGCCCTGATCCTCGGCCCGCTGCTGGGTGGTCTGTTGCTGGAGCACCTGGGCTGGCAGAGCATTTTCCTGATCAACCTGCCCATCGGCCTGCTGGCCCTGGCCCTGGGCGGCTGGGGCATCAGCGAGCGCAAGCACCCCCAGCACGCCGCGCTCGACCCCTTGGGCCAGATCCTCAGCGTGCTCTGCCTCGGGGCCCTGACCTACGGCCTGATCGTCGCTGGCGAGGACGGTTTCGGCAGCCGCGAGGCGCTCACCTCATTGCTGCTGGCGACGCTGGCGCTGCTGGCCCTGATCCAGGTCGAGCGTCGAGTGCAGCGGCCTCTGGTGCCCATCACCCTGTTTCGCCAGCGACCCTTTGCGGTGGCCAACCTGGCCTCGTTCATCCTCGGGTTTTCCTGCTACAGCAGCCTGTTCTTCTTCTCGATCTTCCTGCAGCAGATCCAGGGCTGGTCCGCCGCCGACACCGGCCTGCGCATGCTTCCGCAGTTCGTGGTCACAGGTGTTGTATCGATGTTCTTTGGCCGCTTGCACCAGCGCATTCCCCTGCCCTGGCTGATGGTTGGCGGCTATGGCCTGGTAGGCCTGGCCATGAGCGCCATGGCCGGCTTCGATGCCCACACGCCCTACTGGCGGGTGGGTTCGCTGTTCGGTCTGCTGGGGCTGGGCATGGGCCTGGCGGTGCCGGCCACCGGGTTGGTGGTGATGGCCTGCGCACCGGCAGAGCGCGCCGGCATCGCCTCGGCCAGCATGAACGCCCTGCGCCAGACCGGCATGAGCGTCGGCATCGCCCTGCTCGGCAGCCTGATGAGCGCCCGGGCAGTGCAAGTGCTCAGCGAATCCGGCGCCGCGGCCGGGTTCGACGGCGCCGCCGAACTGGCCCGGCAAGCGGTGACCGAACACCGCCTGCCGCTGCACGACCCGCTGTTCGCCGACCTCTATGGCGCCGCCATGACCAGCGGATTTGGCCTGGCCATGGCCCTGGCCGGTTGCGCCAGCCTGCTGGCCATGGGGCTGTTGCTGGGAACTCGCCAGCAAGCGGTCCGCGAGCCTGCCGGCAGCCCCGGCACCAGGCCGGCTCGTTGACAAGCGCCGTGGTGGCACCGACCCTCCAGGCCCGGGACCGCTACATCCGGCCTGACGACTAAGGCGCCATCCTCCCTGCCCGATGTCGCAAAGGCGTTGCTCAAGGTCGAATCCAGCCTGCCGCCCCGGCGCGCACTGTCCATACTCAAGGGCCTTGTCCCCTGGTAATGGAATACCCCCGTGAACCTGCCACCGGTCCTGCCTGACACCGCCCCTGCCCTGGTCAACCCGCTACGCCTGGACCAGGACGATCTACGGCATTTCAAGGAGCGTGGCTTCATCAAGCTGCGGGGGTTGTTGACGCCTGCGGCCATCCTGCAACTGCGCGAGCTGGCCAACAGCCAACTGCGCCCGACCTCCTCGGGCACCTCGGCCCATGGCGACGGTTTCAGTCGCCTGACCCACCGGGTGACCCAGGTCGGCATCCTCGAACGCCTCTACCGGCAACCGGCCTTCGCCCAGGTGCTGACCCGCCTCAGCGGCTGCCGCCTGATCATGAGCGAGGCCCAGAGTTTCGAGCTGGGGGTGGGACGCTCGGGCTTTGCCTGGCACTACGACTCGCTGAACTTTCGCTACATCCGCCCCCAGGACCCGGCCTTCAGCCTGTGGATGCCGCTGCAGCCGATCCGCCCCGAAGTGCAAGGTGGCGGCATGGCCTGGGTGCCCCTGTCGCAATTCTCGGCCCAGGAGAATTTTCAGTTCTCGCGCCTGCTGGCAGGCAAACTGGCACGGGGCGAGTCGGTGGCCGAATTTTCCGCGCACCTGCACCAGACCTACTGCACGCCCGGGATGCTCACCGACAGCTTCGAAGCACAGCGCATCGAAGACTCGTTCGAACCCGGCGACGCCCTGCTGTTCAGCAAGTACCTGTGGCACCGCTCCAGCCCCTTGCTGGCCGGCGACCTGGAACGCCGCCAGGCTGTGACCCTGCGCCTGCTGGACTGGCGCGCATGCCTTGATCCACTGATGCAGGAAGGCGAAACCCGCAGCGCCGGTGGCCTGGGCATGGGCCTGGACGGTGGCCCGCTGAACCCAGTGTCCTACGGCTCGCGCTTCGTCGATATCACGCCCGGGGCACCGATCCGCAGCTCGGTCCATTGCGGGCCGATCCTCTGAACCTACAGCCCCGGCTTGATAGAGCACCCAGCAGCGGTTCGATGACTTAATCGCAGACTCAATAGTCCATCAACAATGGCTTCTCTTAACCGCTAATCCCTGTCGAGATGAAATATGATTGGCGCCAGCCATCAGTCCGTTGATGCCGCAAGGCTGCTCAAACCATTTTTATAAGGATATTGAAATGCTCATCAGCTCAGCATCGCCGCAAGAGCTCGTCGATTGGTTTCATACCCGACAAGAACAGCAAAGACTGCTCTGCGTGTTGCTTGCCCCAAGCGACGCAGATCAGCAAAAGCTCGCATCGCTGATTGCCAACCTGGATGAAGCTGATACTGCATTGGGGCGCAAAGTTGCCTTTCTCTTGCTGGACCCAACGACGAACAATGCCTTGGGTATAGATCAACCCAGAGGAGAGGTCGCAGCGTTTCCGGGTTACGCATTTCCCTCATCGCAACACCCCGACAAATTCATACGACCTCTGCGAAACGAACAAACCTTTCAGGACCTGGGCCATGACTGGGAAGAGCTGCGGGGGAGAATTGCCAGGAACTCGTCGAAGGCCACCGCACAGTTCGTACCCGAATTCGCCGAACTCTTCGCCATTTCCCCGGCAGAGCAGCCGTGCCTTTGTGTACTGGTGAAAGGGCTCGACCAATCTGTGGTGCTACCCCTGGGAGATGACTGGAGCGAAGCAACGCTGATAGCACTGATGACGCAGTTACATAACATCGCAGATCAGACGCCAAACTTTCGCGCAGCCTATCAACACCTGGAAGCGGACGGCCCTCAATCATTGCTGCCCCCCCTGGAAAAAGCCGTTGAAGAAATCAACGAACACATATCTACCCTGACCCAGGTTCTGGAAAAGATCCTTGTACGCCACGACGGCACCGCTAGCGACATTGAGATCATGGCGGGTTTTGTTGCGGATCGGTGCCCTGGAACGGCGCGACTCCAACTGGCTTTTAGTCAAATGTCCTTCAGTTCGGCTCCTGACCTTAAAAACGACAGAGATCTGCTTAGAGCCACGAAACTGATGACCAAGATCAGCACGATCAGAAACAAGATCAACAATGATCGCAAGCGTAAGGACATAGTCGTGTCCCTCGCCGACCAGGCCCAGTTAGTCGTGGAAAGTCGAGCACAGTTGTTCGACTCCCTGAACAAACTGCAACCCCTTCGCCTGGTGTCCACCAGCACGGTCAATGGTCACTTGCTCAGCAAACTCAAGAGCAATCTGGAGTGGATCGACTTGGTGGGTAACGCCCATGAGAAAGTCGCCAGTGCGGTGTACTGGTGCATGAAGCTCTTGAGTAAGTAACCGTCCAAAACCAAGCTCACTTCAAGGCCCCAGCAGCACCTGCTGCTGCGCCGCACACTGCTCCACCAGGTAATCCCAGACCACCCGCAGCCGCACCGATTTGTGCAGCTCGCGGCGGGTGCTGATCCAGTAGGCGCGCTGGATGCTTTCCGCCGGCAGCAGCGGCACCAGTTGCGGGTCGGCGGCGGCCATGTAGCACGGCAGCACGGCGATCCCCAGGCCGGAACGGGCCGCTTCCTGCTGGGCAATGACACTGGTGCTGTGGAACACCACCTGGGGGTTGCGGCAGAAGCTGTTGAGGAACATCAGCTCCTGGCTGAACAAGAGATCATCGACATAGCCGATCCAGGCATGCCGGCCCAGGTCCTCGCGGCTGCGCAAGGGCGGCGCGCGGTCCAGGTAGGCCTGGCTGGCGTACAGCGCCAGGCGGTAGTCGGTGAGCTTGCGGGTCACCAGCATGTCGGCGCTGGGGCGCTCCAGGTGGATGCTGATCTCCGCCTCACGGTTGAGAATGCTGACAAAGCGCGGCACCGCCACCAGTTCCACTTCCAGCCCTGGATACCGCTCGAACAGCCCAACCATGCGGCTGGCGAGAAACTTCACCCCCAGGCCCTCGGTGACCCCGACACGGATCTTGCCCAAAGGCGCGCTGGACTGGGTGATCTCTTCCTGCACCAGCAAGGCGACGTTTTCCATGGCCTCGGCGTGCTTGAGCAGCGCTTCGCCGGCCGGGGTCAGTTCGTAGCCCTGGGCGTGCTGGACGAACAGTGCGGTGCCCAGGGCCTTCTCCACCGCCTCGATGTGCCGGGCCACCGTGGCGTGGGTGGTGTTCAGCCGTCGCGCGGCGGTCAGCAGGCGGCCGCTGCGTTGCAGCTCAAGAAAGAAGCGCAGGTCATTCCAGTCGAACATGGGGTTTCCTTGCCGGAGTCGAAGGCCAACGCTGTTAGAAAACGCACAGCGGGTGGGTAAAAACTAACATTCTTTTAACGAAAGCTAACAACTAGGATGGCTCCCAATAAGAACGAAAAACGAGGTTAAGGATGCTCCCTGCCTTTGACGCCTACGACTACATCGTGGTCGGCGCCGGCCCCGCCGGCTGTCTTCTGGCCAATCGCCTGTCGGCCAACCCCCAGCACCGTGTGCTGCTGCTGGAAGCCGGTGGCCGCGACAACTATCCCTGGATCCACATCCCCGTGGGCTACCTGTTCTGCATCGGCAACCCGCGCACCGACTGGTGCTTCAAGACCGAGGCCGAGCCCGGCCTGCAGGGCCGCAGCCTGAGCTACCCGCGGGGCAAGGTGCTGGGAGGCTGCTCGTCGATCAACGGCATGATCTACATGCGTGGGCAGGCTGCCGACTACGACAGCTGGGCCGCTGAAGGCAACCCGGGCTGGGGCTGGGACCAGGTGCTGCCGCTGTTCAAGAAAAGCGAGAACCACTTTGCCGGCTGCAGCGAACTGCACGGCGCCGCCGGTGAATGGCGGGTCGAGCGCCAGCGCCTGTCGTGGCCGATCCTCGATGCCTTTCGCAGCGCTGCCGAGCAGAGCGGCATTCGCAACATCGACGACTTCAACGGCGGCGACAACGAAGGGTGCGGCTACTTCCAGGTCAACCAGAAGGCCGGGGTGCGCTGGAACGCCGCCAAGGCCTTTCTCAAACCCATCGCCCAGCGCCCGAACCTGGTGGTGCTGACCGGCATCGAGGTGCAGCGGCTGCTCCTAGAGGACGGCCGCGCCACAGCGGTGCGGGCCAGTTGCCAGGGGCGCCTGGAGAACTTCAAGGCGCGCCGCGAGATCATCCTCTGCGCCGGCTCCGTCGGCTCGCCGAGCATCCTGCAGCGCTCGGGGATCGGCCCGGCGCCGCTCCTGCAACGCTTGGGGATCGGCGTCAGCCATGCCCTGCCCGGGGTGGGCGGCAACCTGCAGGACCACCTGCAACTGCGCCTGATCTACAAGCTGGAGAACGCCCGCACCCTGAACCAGATCGCGGGCAGCCTGTGGGGCAAGATGGGCATGGGCCTGCGCTACCTGTATGACCGCAGCGGTCCGCTGTCCATGGCCCCCAGCCAGCTTGGCGCCTTTGCCCGCTCGGGCCCGGAACAGACTCGGGCCAACCTGGAGTACCACGTGCAGCCGCTGTCGCTGGAGCGTTTCGGCGAACCGCTGCACGCCTTCCCGGCCTTTACCGCCTCGGTCTGCGACCTGCGCCCGCAGAGCCGTGGCCGGGTCGAGATCCGTTCCGTGGAGGCCGGCGATGCGCCGCTGATCCAGCCCAACTACCTGAGCCACCCCGAGGACCTGCGGGTCGCCGCCGACGCTATCCGCCTGACCCGACGCATCGTCAGCGCCCCGGCCCTGCAACCCTTCAAGCCCAGCGAATACCTGCCCGGCCCCGAGCTGCAAAGCACCGAGCAACTGCATGAGGCCGCGGCCCGCATCGGCACCACCATCTTCCATCCGGTGGGCACCTGCCGCATGGGCAGCGATGCCCAGGCGGTGGTGGACGCACAACTGCGGGTGCACGGCATTGCGGGGCTGCGCATCGCCGATGCCTCGATCATGCCGCGCATCACCTCGGGCAATACCTGCTCACCGACCTTGATGATCGCTGAAAAGGCCGCTGAACTGATCCTTGCCAGCGTCCCCAGGAGCACCGTCCAGCACAAGGAGCCCGCCACCCCGGCATGAGCGCAGGAGCCGGCTTGCCGGCGAAGTAACCCCCAAGGCCGGCGCCCGGCTTACGGGCCTCTTCGCTGGCAAGCCAGCTCCTACGGGACAGCAGGAACAGATGCACCTGATGTAGGAGCCGGCTTGCCGGCGAAGGCGCCTCCAAGGCCGGCACCTGGCTCACGGGCCTCCTCGCTGGCAAGCCAGCTCCTACGGATGAGGGAAACGAGGGTTCATCGTGCGGTCGCGGTGAATCTGCAACAGCGGCGCCGGAAACGGCGTCGGCAGTGGAACAACAACAATAATCACTGTAAGGAAGCCCCCTATGTCAGAACACGCACAGCCCCTGAACGCGCCCCTGCAGGACTCCACTGCCAAGGGCAGCCAGAAGGTCATCTTCGCGTCGTCCCTCGGCACGGTGTTCGAGTGGTACGACTTTTTCCTCTACGGCGCCCTGGCGGCGGTGATCAGCAAGCAGTTCTTCGCCGGGGTCAACGACACCACGGCCTTCATCTTCGCCCTGATGGCCTTTGCCGCCGGCTTCGTGGTGCGCCCCTTCGGCGCCCTGGTGTTCGGCCGCCTGGGGGACATGATCGGGCGCAAGTACACCTTCCTTGCCACCATCATCCTCATGGGCGTTGCGACCTTCGCCGTGGGCCTGTTGCCCAACTACGCCAGCATCGGCATCGCCGCGCCGATCATCCTGGTGGCCCTGCGCATGCTCCAGGGCCTGGCCCTGGGCGGCGAGTACGGCGGCGCCGCCACCTACGTGGCCGAGCACGCGCCCCAGGGCAAGCGCGGCTTGCACACCAGCTGGATCCAGTCCACCGCGACCCTGGGCCTGCTGCTGTCGCTGCTGGTGGTGCTGGCCTGCCGTTACTTCACCGGCGACCAGTTCGAGGTCTGGGGCTGGCGCCTGCCGTTCCTGCTGTCCATCGTGCTGCTGGGCATCTCCACCTGGATCCGCATGAGCCTGCACGAGTCGCCGGCCTTCCTGAAAATGAAAGAGGAAGGCCGCGCCAGCAAGGCGCCGATCCGCGAATCCTTCGGCAAGTGGGAAAACCTCAAGGTGGTGCTGATCGCCCTGTTCAGCATCAATGCCGGGCAGGCGGTGACCTTCTATGCCGCGCAGTTCTACGTTTTGTTCTTTCTCACCCAGTTCCTCAAGATGGACCCGGCCCTGGCCAACAGCCTGCTGATCATCAGCGTGGTGATCGGCGCGCCGATGTTCATCTTCTTTGGCTGGCTCTCGGACAAGATCGGCCGCAAGCCGGTGCTGATGCTCGGCCTGCTGCTGGCCACGCTGCTGTACTTCCCGATCTTCAAGGCCCTGGCCCACTACGCCAACCCGGCCATCGACCAGGCCAGCCGCCAGGCGCCCATCAGCGTCACCGCCGACCCGGCCACCTGCACCTTCCAGTTCGACCCGGTGGGCAAGGCGCGCTTCGACAGCCCCTGCGACAAGGTCAAGACCTTCCTGGTGAAGCAGGGCCTGCCCTACAGCAGCATCGCCGCCCCCGCCGGCAGCCCGGTGCAGGTCAGCGTCGGTGATGTGAAGATCAACGGCTTCGACGAGGCCGCCCTGCGCGGCGCAGTGACCCTGGCCGGTTATCCGCAGCAGGCCGACAGCCAGAACGTCAACAAGACCATGGTGGTGGTGCTGATCGTCGCGCTGATCCTGATTGCCGCCATGTGCTACGGCCCGCTGGCGGCGCTGATGGTGGAGCTGTTCCCGACCCGTATCCGCTACACCTCCATGTCCCTGCCCTACCACATCGGCAACGGCTGGTTCGGCGGTTTCCTGCCGACCGTGTCCTTTGCCCTGGTGGTCTACACCGGCGATATCTTCTATGGCCTGTGGTACCCGGTGCTGATTACCGGGGTCAGCCTGGTGGTGGGGTTGTTGTGCCTGCGGGAAACCCGGGACGTCGACATCAACCACAACTGAGCAGCGTGCTCGGGCTTGCCGACGGGGGCGGTCTTGCGGGCCTCTTCGCTGGCAAGCCAGCTCCTACGGTGGCCGGTGATAGTGCGGGGGCCGTAGGAGCCGGCTTGCCGGCGAACGCGGTCTGGCGGGCCTCAGGTGTTGTTGCAGCCCTTGGCGATGGAGTCTTCGTTGGAGGTGTAGGGCCGGGAAGGCTCCAGGTTCCACTCCGGCTTGTTGCGGGCGATGTTGAAGTGGCAGACCAGTTGCCGGCGCATGCTGCCCACGCTGCTGTCACGGTTGTCCGGGTTGTTCTTCCACTGGGCGTCCAGGTAGTGGTCGCTGGCCAGTTCGTTGAAGAAGTTGTTGGTCTGGTTGTCCTTGACGTTGCGCCCGCAATCGGTGGGCGTGACTTCCAGGGTCATGAGTTTCTTGCCGAAGCCCGGGTCATCACGCTCGACCCACACCGCACTCTGCACATAGCGATCGCAGCTGTTCTTCTCGGTGATCGGGTAGATCACCTGCTTCTTGTTGTCGTAGACGAAACTCGCGTCCTGCGCCGGCGTCTGCGGCAGCTTCATGTTGATCACCGGCAGGTACTGCTGCACGGCCTTGTACCACTGGATCTGGTTCAGCCGCGCACCTTCCAGGCCGCCATCCTCGGTGTAGAACAGGGCCAGGATCGAGGGCGATTGCGGCGGTTTTTCCTCCCACTTGGCCAGGCGCAGCTCATTCTGAGTGCCGAAGGATTCTGCGGCGATCTGCGCCATGGAGCGGATGCTCTGGTAGAACGCCGGGCCGGCGGCGCTGTTGCGTTCGTCACGTACATCGAAGGAACACTGGCGCGAGTGGTCGCCACGGTTCTGTCGGTAGTTGGCGCCCCATTGCTCGGCGGTGGTCACACCGATCTCGTGGCAGTACTTCTCGACATTGCCCGGGGTGCGCCGCGAGTCGGTGCAGCCCTGCTGCCCGCGGTCGTCGGTGGCGGCGTCGATGGGGAAGGAACAGAGCACCGCATAGTCCTGGTGATCCTTGGGGTTGCCGAAGATGGTGTCGAAGATGAAGCCGCTCTGCAGTCCGTAGGCCAGCTTGCGGAACTTCGAATCCTTGCGCAGGTAGGACGCCGATACGCCGCCGCTGGCCTGGCTTTTCGGGCTGATGCTGTAGAACTGGTAGTCGGTGGACGGCCAGGTGGCGCGAAACAGCACCCCGGAACACAGGAATGCCGGTTTCGACGGGCCGCCGCAATCCTGGCGGGTGTCGTTGTACAACTGGTTGAGACGGGCCACCGTGTCGCTGCCCTGGTCGGCCTGCACCGTGGGCAACAGGCACAGGCCGGCGAGGCCGATGGCAACGGCAATGGGGGTTCTGCGTGCTTTCATGGGGTGACTTCCGTGTGGTGTGTAAACCCTGGCCAGCCAAGTCGTGGTCCGGCAATAAGCAGAAGATAGAAGCGCTGGTTGGCCCTGATGGACTTTTCCCGGCCTGTGTCCCCGATCCCCACCACCGGCGGCAGGCGCACGGCGATGGCTTGAATAAAACGCCGCATTGCGCCACTGTCTCGGCACTTTTTCCGGCGGAGACCGAACATGCTGTTGATCTTGCCCGCAGTGGTGGCCCTGGCCCTGATCCTGGTGTTCTGGCGCCGTCAGAAAGCCCTCACGGCCTTGCGTCGGGAAGCCCACATCCGCAATTTCACCCTGCCGCCGCGCTTGTTCGAGCCCCTGCGCACCCAGCACCCACACCTGAACCTCAAGGACTGCCAGCTGGTGGCCCAGGGCTTGCGCCAGTTCTTTCTCGCCTACCTCAAGAGCGGCCAGCGCTACGTGTCGATGCCGTCCCAGGTGGTGGACGACCTGTGGCACGAATTCATCTTGCATACCCGGGACTACCAGCAGTTCTGCAACCAGGCCTTCGGCCAGTTCCTCCACCACACCCCGGCGGCGGTGCTCGGCCAGAACGCCGCGCAACAAAGCGACAACGGCCTGCGCCGGGTCTGGCGCCAGGCCTGCCTGGAAGAGAACATCAACCCGGCCCAGCCCAGCCGCCTGCCACTGCTGTTCGCCCTGGACGCCAAGCTGAAGATTGCCGGGGGCTTTCACTACGTCGCCGACTGCCAGTCCCTGCGCCGCCTGACCGACAACGGCGGCAGCGCCACCCTGGTGCACTGCGGCAGCGAGCTGCACAGCAGCTCCCTGGACAGCGACTCTTCCGGCAGCAGCAGCGACAGCGACAGCTCGCGTTTCGGCGGTGATGGCGACAGTGGCGGCAGCGATGGTGGCGGGGGCGACAGCAGTGGCTGCGGGGGCGGAGGTTGTGGCGGCGGGGGCGGTGACTGAAATTCGCCAGAGAGCGGCACCTTGAGGCGCCGCTCCCGTTACCCAGGGTCGATCAGGCGATGATGTCGGTGACCGCCGCCTGGCCCACGGTACCCACGGCGAAGTCCACCGCGCCATGACCGGTCAGGTCGATCATCAGGCTGGTCTGGTTGGTTTCGGCGTAGTAGGTGAGGATCGCGTCGCCGGCATGCCCGGTGAAGCCGCTGACGAAGTTCAGGGTGGCACCACCGGAGGCGAATTGCGGGATCCCGGTGAGGTCGATCTTGTCCTCGCCGCTGACGAAATCCATGATCCAGTCCGGGGCGTCGAAGGTCGAATCCGCGGCCGCGCCGTAGACGAAGGTATCAGCCCCCGCCCCACCCCACAGGGTGTCGCCACCGCCACCGCCATAGATGATGTCGTTGCCGGCACCGCCTTCGAGGATGTTCGCCGCAGCGTTGCCAATCAGCAGGTCATTGCCCGAGCCGCCGATGGCGTTTTCCACGGTCACGCCATGGGCGATGGACACGTTGCCCACCAGGCCGCCGACATCGGAGAAGCCCCCTTCATTGAGATTGATCTTCTGGTTCTGGGTGAAACCCGAGAAATCCAGGGTATCGTTGCCGCCGCCGTCCCAGACCGCGAACACCAGCTTGTCCGAAGCGCTGTGGGCGCTGTAGAAGTCCCGACCGGTGTTGGAGTTGAAGCCGTAGACAGTGTCGTCGGCACGGGTTTCCAGATTGGCGCCATAGAGCTTCTGCACCGCGACGATATCGTCCAGCAACGGCGCCGAGGCGTAGGCACCGCCGCCGTCCTTGCTGAAGTCCTGCCCGGTGTTGCTCTCACTCCAGTAGCTCATCAGGCTGTAGCCGCGGGTGTCCTGGGCGTAGGTCACGTCGTTGTAGGTCGGGCTGCCGCTGCCGGCGTTGTACACGCCCGGGTGGGACAGGCCCAGGCTGTGGCCGATTTCGTGGGTCAGGGTCTGGCGGCCGTAGTTGCCGTTGCCCGGGGTTTCGTTGACCCGGTACTGGTCGTTGATCAGGTACCAGGACTGGCCGTCGTAGCTGCTGCCGGACGGCAGGTAGGCAAAGGCCGCGCCGCCGGTGCTGACGTTGTAGTTGCCGAAGCTCATGTGGCCGTCGCCACCCTTGGCCGCTTCAGTGAAGGTCACGTTGGCCACGTCCGCCCACGATTGCAGGGACAGCAGCGCCTGGGCTTTTTGCAGTGCGCTGAACTCGCTGAAGCTGCCCAGGGCCGGGTTGTAGTTGGCCGGTTTTTCGGTGAGGAAGCTGTAGCTCAGGTCGATCTTGCCGTCGCCGTTCTGGTCGTGCCAGGACAGGCCTTTGCGCAGGATCGAATCCGCCGCCTGGTCGGCGGTGAAGGATGGCTTGCCGTTCACCAGCTCGCTGCCGCCACGGTCATACAGGTGGCTGAAGGCCAGAACTTGCTGGTAGGCATGGCTGGCCTGAGCGGCCGAATCGATGCCGTTGCCGACTGCTTCCGAGAGTGCTTTTGACATTGCTACGTCCTTGTTCCAGACAAAAAATCCGATAGGACAGCTGCGACCCCGCCTGCGAGATCGTCCTATCACTCGCCCATTGAGGCGCTGGAAACCTGACATATCCGTCAGCCGTGAGTCCACGGTTTTTTTTGTCCTACAAAGCCCCCGGAACGCTCTGGCACGGGGTAAATTTTCCACTCGCACGAGGGGGCGCCAAGGGATAGGCTAAACACCGCACCGGGGCCCCGCGGCCCTCTTTGGATAGGAGTCTGTGATGCGCAAAATCCTGTTTCTGGGCACCTTGCTGATCCTTGCCGGCTCGGCCCACGCCGAAGGCATTCCACTGTTCAACGTCTCCTGCCCGGGCAATCTGGCAGTCAGCGCCGACCAGGGCGGCCCGGTTTACATCAACGGCAAAGCAGTCAAGAACAGTGCCGTGGATGACCGGCATTTCCAGGTCAAAACGGCAGAAATCAGCCTGTCCATCAGCGTCGAGGACGACGAATCGGTGACCGTCAAGTACACCGACAAGCATGGCGCCAGTGGTCTCTGCGAAGCCGTGGACGACTGAGCCCTCTCCCCTTTTGCCTCACAACCTCAAGAGCCGTGCATGCACATCAGCGCAATTCCCTTCGCCACCACCGACTGGTCGAACATCGAACCCACCGAGCATCGCGGCGAAACCGGCAGCGCCTTCTGGCGCACCCGGCAGTTCGGTGAAATTCGCGTGCGCATGGTGGAGTACAGCCCCGGCTACCTGGCCGACCACTGGTGCTCCAAGGGCCACATCCTGTTGTGCCTGGAAGGCGAGCTGCACACCGAGCTGGAGGACGGCCGGCGGTTCGTCCTGACCCCGGGCATGAGCTACCAGGTGGCGGACAACGCCGAGCCGCACCGCTCCTTCACCGCCGTGGGGGCCAAGCTGTTCGTGGTGGATTGAAGCGCTTCAGAACAGGCCCATCTGCCCACCCACCAGGGTGCTGAAATCGTCCTGCACGAACGGCAGGATGGCGTCCGCCACCGGTTGCAACTGGCGGGTCAGGTAGTGCTCGTAGTCGATGGCGGCGCGGCGGTTTTCCAGGGGCTCGGGGCCGGCCAGGGTGATGACGTAGCTGATCCAGCCGCCGTTCTGGTACTGCAGCGGGCGGCCCTGCTCGCGGTTGTATTCGTCCGCCAGGCGCGCCGCGCGGACATGGGGCGGCACGTTGCGCTCGTAGTCGTCCAGGGGCCGGCGCAGGCGCTTGCGGTAGATCAACAGGTCATCCAGTTGCCCGGCCAGGGTGCGTTGCACGTAGTCGCGCACATAGTCCTGGTAGGGCTGGCGGTGGAAGATGCGCTGGTACAGCTCCTGCTGGAATTCCCGGGCCAGGGGCGACCAGTCGGTGCGCACCGTCTCCAGGCCCTTGTAGACCATCTCCTGGCTGCCATCGGCGCGCTGCACCAGGCCGGCGTAGCGCTTCTTGCTGCCCTCCTCGGCGCCACGGATGGTGGGCATCAGAAAGCGTTTGTAGTGGGTTTCGAACTGCAACTCCAGGGCGCTTTCCAGGCCGTATTGCTGCTGCAGGTGATCACGCCACCACTGGTTGACGTGGGCCACCAGGGCACGGCCGATCAGGCCTGCCTGCTCCTCGTCATGCAGGCCGCCGAGCCAGACGAAGGTGGAATCGGTGTCGCCGTAGATCACCTGATGCCCCTGAGCCTCGATCAGTTGCCGGGTGCGAGCCATGATCTCGTGGCCACGCAGGGTGATGGAGGACGCCAGGCGCGGGTCGAAGAAGCGACAACCGCTGGAACCCAGCACGCCGTAGAAGGCGTTCATGATGATCTTCAACGCCTGGGACAGCGGCGCATTGTGCTCGCGCTTGGCCACTTCGCGGCCCTCGGCGACCCGGGTCACGATCGACGGCAGGCAATGCCGGGTGCGGGAGAAACGCGCGCCGCGAAAGCCCGCTACCGAATGCTGCTCGTCCGGTTGGCGCAGGCCTTCCACCAGCCCCACCGGGTCGATCAGGAAGCTGCGGATGATCGACGGGTACAGGCTCTTGTAGTCCAGCACCAGCACCGACTCGTAGAGCCCGGGCCGCGAATCCATGACGAAACCGCCGGGGCTGGCCTGGGGCGGCAGCTCGCCCAGGTTGGGGGCGACAAAGCCCTGGCGATGCATCAGCGGCATGTACAGGTGGGTAAAGGCCGCCACCGAACCGCCGCTGCGGTCGGCGGGCAGGCCGGTGACCGTGGCCCGTTCCAGAAGAAAGGTCAGCAACTCGGTCTTGGCGAAGATCCGCGTCACCAGCTCGCAGTCCTTGAGGTTGTAGCGGGCCAGGGCCGGCTTGTCCTCGGCGAACATGCGGTTGATCTCGTCCATGCGCTGGTAGGGGTTGTCGATCGACTTGCCCTCCCCCAGCAGGGTCTGGGCGACGTTTTCCAGGCTGAAGGAAGGGAAGCTCCAGGTCGCCGAACGCAATGCCTCGATGCCATCGATGATCAAGCGGCCGGCGGCCGAGGCGAAATAGTGGGTACGGCTGCCGTGCTCGCGCCACTGCATTTCCTCGCCACCACGCCCCAGGCGCAGCGGCACCGCCAGGCGCCGGGCATGTTCGTGGAGTACGCGCAGGTCGAACTGCACCAGGTTCCAGCCGATGATCGCGTCGGGGTCATGCTCGGCCAGCCACTGGTTGAGCCTCTCCAGCAACTGCTCGCGGCTGGCGCAGAACTCCAGATCGAAATCCACCGCACTGTCGTCGTCCCGGGCCTTGCCGAGCATGTACACCTGGCGCTGGCCGCAACCTTCCAGGGCAATGGAATACAACTCGCCGCGCTCGCTGGTCTCGATGTCCAGGGACACCAGCTTGAGGCTCGGCCGGTAGTTTGGCGCCGGCTTCATCTGCGCCTCCAGCAGCAAGCCATCGGGGCCGGGCTGGCCGCCGAAGGACACCGGCGCGGTGATGAAGCGCTCCATCAGGTAGCGCTCGGGCGGCCGCACATCGGCTTCGAACACCTCGACCCCGGCGCGCCGCAAGGTCTTCTCCAGGCGCATCAGCTGATTGTGCTGCGGGCAGTACAGGCCCAACACCGGACGCTGGTGGAAGTCACGCAGCTGCAAGGGGCGCAGTTGCACATCCGGGTCGTCGGTCAGCAAGCGCTCGGCCTGGGCCCGCTGCGCCGCCGGGATAAAGGCCACGGAAGTCTGCAACGGCAGGCGGATCTGGCACGGCCCCTGGTCGGTGGCCAGCCAGAAATCGACTTGCGTGCCCGCCGGCGTATCGCGCCAGTGCCGGGTCAGGACGAAGCCTTGTTGTACATCCACCGCTGCAACCTCAGAACATTTCAAGGCGCCGATTCTACCTGCCCAGCCCTGCGTTGGGGGGGCCGGATGATGGCTTTTCGGCTTTTGTCAGACA
>Ga0182008_10000432_pt1 | contig 32241 bp, 28 predicted proteins | sample Sormic07211129_1_FD_120482 | JGI IMG/M metagenome (GOLD analysis project Ga0182008, IMG submission 120482) | Rhizosphere microbial communities from Sorghum bicolor, Mead, Nebraska, USA - 072115-129_1 metaG | ecosystem: Host-associated > Plants > Roots > Rhizosphere | place: USA: Nebraska...
CAGGTAAAAAGTTAAAAATGTTTTTTGATTTTGATACCCGGGAAGGGGAAAAGATCAAAATTAAATTTGCTTTATCTCCCGTTAGTCAGGAAAATGCATTGCAGAATATGCGTGCAGAGATTTCTGGCTGGGATTTTGAAAAAGTAAAAACGCAGGCACAGGCTACCTGGAACAAAGAGCTGAACAAAATTCAGGTAAACACATCTAATGATAATAAAATAAACTTTTATACTGCTTTATATCATGCCTATATCAACCCAACAACTTACACCGATATCAATGGAGAATATAAAGGTTTAGATCAGGGGGTGCATAAAGCAGATGGATTTACCAATTATACCACCTTCTCGCTTTGGGATACCTACCGTGCCTTACATCCGTTCTTTAATATTACCCAACCGGCCCGCAGTAATGATATGGTAAAATCGATGCTGGCGCATTACGAGCAGAGCAGTTTGCACATGTTGCCGATCTGGTCGCATTATGCCAACGATAACTGGTGTATGAGTGGTTACCACAGTGTTTCGGTAATTGCTGATGCCATTATTAAGGGCACTTACAGTGGCGATGCGAACAAAGCATTGGATGCTTGTATTGCAACGGCTAAACATCGTGATTATGAAGGAATCGGTTATTATATGGATAAAGGTTATATCCCTGCTGAAAAATCGGGTATTTCCGTTTCCAATAACTTAGAATATTCTTATGATGACTGGTCGATTGCCCAATTGGCAAAAAAATTAAATCGAATGGATGTTTATGATGAGTTTATTAAACGTTCTAACAACTGGAAAAATAACTACGACAGTGCTTCTGGTTTTATGCGGCCGAAATTGGCGGATGGAACTTTTAAAAAACAGTTTGATCCAAAGGATACCGAAGGACAGGGTTTTATTGAAGGCAATAGCTGGAACTACAGTTTCTTTGTACCGCAGGATCCTGCTACATTGATCGAAATGATGGGGGGAAAAAAGAAATTTGCCACCCGTTTAGATACGTTGTTTACCATGCATCTGCCTGATGAGTTTTTTGCACACACCGAAGATATTACCCGCGAAGGTATTATTGGTGGCTACGTGCATGGAAATGAGCCGGCGCACCATATTGTATATCTTTACAATTGGGCCGGGCAGCCATGGAAAACACAGGCGCAGGTTCGTCATATCCTGAATATGCAATACAAACCTACTGCCGATGGTTTAGGCGGAAATGACGATTGCGGACAAATGAGCGCCTGGTATATGTTCTCCTCGCTGGGGTTTTATCCCGTTGCTCCAGGTTCTGATGTGTACGCGTTAGGGAGTCCTTTGGTAAACCATGCCGTAATCAACCTGGAGAATGGTAAAACTTTTACCGTTGAAGCCATTAAACAGAGTGAAAAAAATGTATATGTTGATAAAGTTTTATTGAATGGAAAAGAAATTACAGACTATAAAATTAAACATACTGATATTACCAATGGAGGAAAGCTTACTTTTTACATGAGTGCTAAACCTAAAAAATAATTTTTCTCATCCCTGTACAAATTAAACCGTCGGCTATTTTAGTCGACGGTTTTTTTACTTTCCGAATGTCGTCCTTTTGCGTTCCGGTCGAGGTAACGGTCATTCTAGAAAGTCGTCAACCTGAACGCGTTTCAGCGTCTTTTTATCACGGGTAATTAATAGCGGTATAATGATGACTTTTCTTTTGGATCTGTCAGTGTGGGCATAGTCTAAGTTCATTATCAACCAAATTTCCATGGTTTCCCTTGCTGCCGTGGCAAAACAAATCAGCAACTCTTTCTGTACCTAATTTGTTTTTCAAAACCTGTAGTCAAAAATAAGTTTTGATACCTAAATTATTTATCGTAATATTGCGATATAAATATGGGACTTACCAAAACTGAAATTTTTACCGAAGAACAAAACCAAATGGCAGCTTTATTAAAAGCGATGGCACATCCTGCCCGTATAGCCATTCTTCAGCGTATTCTGAAATCAAATACCTGTATTTGTGGTGATTTGGTTGATGAATTGGGTTTGGCTCAGGCGACCATTTCTCAACATTTAAAAGAACTTAAAAATGCCGGTATTATACAAGGGACGATCGAAGGCGTGAGCGTTTGTTATTGTATTGAGCCTAAAACATGGAAATTACTCCAAAACCAGTTGGGTAATTTCTTCTCATCATTTAAAGGCGGACAAAACTGCTGTTAAAATTTTTTATATCAATCAATCGTTAAATTGCAATATTATGATTAATCAATCTTCAATAAGATGGAGCAGCTTCAAAGCTGAACTTCTGCCACATCCGGAATTGCTGTTGCAGTTCCAGTATACTAATAATCAATGGGTGAATGCCAATTACCACATTACCGAAATTAAACAAGCGCCAATTACCTCAGTAGATTGCGGAGGCTTAATGAATGCCTGGACAGAAATTATTGTGCAGTTATGGGAGCCTGCCGAAGAGGAGGGTAGCAGGGCCATGCAGGTTAAAAAAGCATTATCAATTATCAACCTTGTGGAAAGTAAAATGCAGCTGAACCCCGAAGGAATTGTGAAAATTGAATTCGGTAATTCAGAATTTGATACCAGGCAGATGTTTCCGGGCGAATTTAAAATTGATGGCAAGAACTTGATTTTACATTTAACACCTGATGCCACGCAATGTAAGGCCATTAACCGTGGCGGAAGTTGCGGTACCACTGAAACAGGTGATGAATGCTGTTTACCTGCCCAGCCGATAAAAAGAAAAATTGAGTTGGTCAACCTCGCTGCTCATCAAAATAGTTGTACACCGGGCAGTGGTTGTTGTTAAGGATTTAAATTTTATAAAATGAAAAATGTGTTGGTGCTATGCACCGGAAATAGTTGCCGCAGTCAATTAGCAGAAGGTTATTTAAAACATTTTGCGCAGGACAAAGCTAAAATCTACAGCGCGGGTATCGAGGTGCATGGAGTAAACCCCAGGGCGATAAAAATAATGGCAGAAGATGGAATCAATATTGCTGATCAAACATCGAATAATATCGAAGAATACTTTGATGTTCCTTTTGATTATGTGATTACCGTATGTGATCATGCAAAAGAAAGTTGTCCGTACTTTCAAACGCAGGCCATAAAATTGCACCATAACTTTCCTGATCCGGCCAAAGCAATTGGTACCGAAAGCGAAATCATGGCGCAATTCAGAAGCTGCAGAGACATGATTAAAGCTTACATGGAAGATTTTGTAAAACAAAACTTAAAATTAGATGTCGGCAAATAATTGCGCGCCTGTAGTTAAACGAAAACAACTCAGTTTTTTAGACCGTTATTTAACGATCTGGATTTTTCTGTCGATGTTTTTGGGGGTATCGCTGGGTTACGTATTTCCTTCATCTGCGGTATTCATTAATTCATTTTCCAGTGGAAGTACCAACATTCCGCTGGCAATCGGATTAATCCTGATGATGTATCCTCCTTTAGCAAAAGTTAAATACGAGAATTTAGGTGAAGTATTTAAAAACGTTAAAGTATTAAGCACATCGCTTGTTTTAAACTGGATAATCGGACCAATCCTGATGTTTTTTCTGGCGATTATCTTTTTACATGGGTATCCCGAATACATGGTTGGCTTAATTATGATCGGTTTGGCCAGGTGTATTGCCATGGTGGTAGTGTGGAATGAACTTGCCGAGGGAAACCGTGAATATGCTGCTGGTTTGATTGCCTTGAACAGTATTTTTCAGGTATTGCTGTACGCTGTATTCGCTTACTTCTTTATTACCATTTTGCCTCCAATATTCGGTTTAAAAGGCTTGCTTGTATCAATTTCTATTGCAGAGATCGCAAAAAGTGTAGGGATTTATCTGGGTATTCCATTTTTGATGGGCATTCTAAGTCAAAAAATACTGGTTAAATGGAAAGGCGAAAATTGGTTCCGCTCAATTTTTATCCCAATGATTTCTCCGGTAACCTTAATTGCGCTGCTATCGACCATTGTGATTATGTTTAGTTTAAAAGGAGAATTAATTGTTCAGATTCCCATGGATGTATTGCGGATTGCTTTGCCCTTGGTGATTTACTTCTCCATCATGTTTGTGATCAGCTTCTTTGCCGGCAAATATTTTGGTGCAGATTATAGCAAAAGTACCGCTATTGCCTTTACCGCTACCGGCAATAACTTCGAATTGGCCATAGCAGTGGCTATAGGTGTATTCGGAATCCATTCCGGACAGGCATTTGCTGGTGTAATCGGTCCGTTGGTAGAGGTGCCGGCATTAATTGCATTGGTTAATCTTGCGCTGTGGTTTAAGAAAAAATATTTCAGACCAATAACCTAGGATATTTTTGAATTTAATTGTTAGATTAGGGGTAAATAAATTATCCTCTTGTTATTACACATCCTGAAAACGATCACAATCTTGCTGTTGGGCAGTATAGTGCTGTTTGGTGGCTTTTCTCCAAAAACAAATACAATAAAGGATCCTGTTGCCACTTGTTATGGCCTAAATCCTTGCAGTGCATGCTCTAGCTGTTCGTATTGTAAATATTGTAATAGTGGTGGAACTTGCGGCATCTGTAGCGCAAAAAGTTCAAGTTCGAAAAGTTATCATCGTGCACAGAAGAAAATAAGTGGTTCCGCTAAGATTTATGTTGGGCAATGCAAGGCATTAACCAAAAAAGGTACACGGTGCAAGAGAAGTAGCGATAGTAGTGGTTATTGCTGGCAACATAATAAATAAATACAGTTTATTGTCCATTAAAATTGATCTGTATGTTCCAGTTACTATTGTCGCTTTTTGTTCAGGCGCAATTTATAGGCTTCGGGCTTTGGAGCATCTGGTATTGTGTTTTTCATGTATCTCCAACCATACAAAAGTTAGATCGTACACCATTGAACATGTAAATATTGCTTCTTTTATTTGATCAATCTGAGTATTTATTTAATGATGATGGTTGTTATCAATTTTTATATGGAAAGGTGGAAAAGATTTAAACACGTATTTAACTTAATTATCAAGAACCGGCCAGCTGCCAGTTCCTGATGAAATAATAATTAAGCGCCAACCTCATCAAAATTCGTGGCAGTCGCCAGATACTTCCAATTGGCCATATCCCTTTGTACATCCGCGATTTTTGCATCAGCTAACTGGTAAGCATCAGGACCTAAAAATAAGTGTAACGGCGGGTTTTCGCTTGTTGCAGCCTCAATAATTACCTTCACTGCTTTTGCCGGATCACCAGGTTGTTGGTTGTTGATATCGTTCTGGTGAGCCGATTGCGAATCGCGCACCTCTTTATAGGCACCGATAGGCGAACTTGGCACTGCTAAAGAGCCTGTTGTAAGGAATTCGGTTCTAAAATAACCAGGTTCAACAACTGTTGCCTTGATTCCCATTGATTTTACTTCTGCAGCCAACGATTCGGTAAAGCCAACAACCGCAAATTTGGTGGCGCAGTAAATTCCAAAGCCCGGGAAATTACCTGAAAAGCCGCCTATGGAAGAAATATTGAAAATATGCCCTGACTGTTGTTTCCTTAATTGTGGCAGTACTTTCCTGATTACATTTAAAGAACCAAAAACATTCACATCGAAGTTTTGTCGCGATTCTTCATCGCTTAACTCTTCCAATGCCCCAAGCATCCCATAGCCAGCATTGTTTACCACAACGTCTACCTGTCCAAATTTGCTGATGGTTTGGCTAATTGCGCTTTCAACACTGCTTTCGTTTGTTAAGTCAACTGCCAAAGGTAAAAAGTTATCGTGTCCGCCCACGGCTTTTGTCAAGTCGTTTAAATTTCTTGAAGTTGCGGAAACGTTAACACCATCTTTTAATAATGTTTTTACTAAGATTAATCCCAGGCCTTTTGATGCACCTGTTACCAACCATACTTTTTTATTTTCCATGATAAATCTTGTTTTGTCTGATTAATTTTTGTCGAAATCTGTTGAAATGGTGATGGCTTTCCATTCAGTAAATTCCTTTCGTAGCGATTCCAGCTTATTGTTTGCTCTCTGGAAAGCATCGTTACCTAAAAGTAAATGAACCGGTGGGTTAGGCATACTCGCCAATGAGATCATCGCTGCTGCAGCCTTTTCAGGATCGCCAATCTGTTGTCCGTCCATTTTTAGATATTTATCGTGTATGGCCCGCACTTCTTCATATGCTGCAATGGGATTGGCTGCTAAAATCAATGAATCAGCTGTTAAGAAACTTGTCCTGAATGCGCCAGGAGCCACAACAGTTACCTTTACACCGAATTCCTTCAGGTCTTCTGCCGATACCTCCGACAAGGCAATTACTGCCGATTTTGCAGCTGAATATACTGCCCAACCAGTTGCACCGGCGATACCTGCGATTGATGCGATGTTAATGATGTGACCAGATCGTTGTGCTCTTAGATAAGGTGAAGCTTTTCTGATGACATTTATTGTTCCGAAAACGTTTACATCAAAGCTGTTGCGCGTTTCTGCATCACTGAGTTCTTCTATGCTGCCGCCAATGCCATAACCTGCGTTATTGATCACAACATCAATCCTTTCAAATTTTTCGATAGTCGCCTGAATGGCTTCCGCTACACTTTTTTCATCGGCCAGATTAACGGCCAGCGGAAGAAATTTTCCAGTTTCACTATTGACTGCTTTTTTAAGTTCACTGATGTTTCTTGACGTGGCCGCAACGGATTGGCCAGCTTTTAATAGTTGATGAACTAAACTTAATCCTAAGCCCTTTGAAGCTCCGGTAATAAACCAAACTTTTTTTATGCCCATAGTTTTATCTTTTTTGTTAAGACAAAATTACGGTGCAGATGAATTTACTTTGTTACGCCAATCAAACTGATTGTTACAAAATTCAAACAATACGGTAAGAAGATGGCGTATGGTTGGTAAGTTTTTTGAAAAAGTTGTTGAAATGGGTAGGCTCTTCAAAACCCAGGCAATAGCCTATTTCTGAAATATTCCAGTCTGTATGCTTCAATAAAGCTTTAGCTTCCCTTAATAAACGTTCTGTAATGCAATGGGTAGTCGTTTTGCCGGTAGTTTCCTTTATCGCACGGTTTAAATGATTTACGTGTACCGAAAGTTGCGATGCATAATCCTTTGCCGAGCGCATGGTAAATCTTTGGGTAGTGGTTTCGATGGGAAACTGGCGTTCTAATAACTCCGTAAAAACAGAAGTGATCCTGGCATTGGCATCAGTATGCCTGAATAAACTTTCGGAAGGCTCTGTTTTTAAAGCAAAATGAGTAATTTCTGTAATGTAATTGCGGAGCAGATCATACTTATAAATATAATCAGAATCGATTTCCTCAAACATCTTGGCAAAAATAGCCTCAATATGTTTATCCTGCTGTTCATTCAAAATATATGCAGGTTTTCCTCCATGCGTAAACATCGGTAAATCGCCGATATTGCCACGGATTTTCTCCGTAAAAAAGGCTTCGGTAAAAATGCAGAAATAACCTGTTACCTCACTTTGTTTACCGCTGCCCAGTTCCCAGGTATAAGGTACAAGCGGATTGAAAAAGATTAACGCTGTACCGTTAATTTCAATACTCCTGTCTGCATAGTGGTAAACATTATGGCCTCGCGTAAGGCATATCTTGTAATAATCCCTTCGGTTATAACTCATCGGTTTATGATTGTCCTTTAAACAATCTTCCAGTTTGAAAACATTAAAATGACCTACGCCATGCTGTAGGTTATCAGGCAGGAAACGGAATTTACTTTGATAGAAATCTTCAATGGTTTCTGGTTTGTTTATTAATCAAAGTTACGAAATTCAAACCTAACATGAGCTGTTGCAATTGAAATTTATTGGTAGCTGATGTATTTTGAATTGTTTTAGCCAAAGCTGAATTTGAAATCAGCGTAGGCGATACCGCAAAAAATTACGAATTGTTCACACAGTTGCCGGTTGAGGCCTTAAACGTAATGAACGTCAATCGAAATGCCTGGACTGATGCGGCTAAGCATTAAAATGATATGGGAGGAAGCAAAAACAATGTTGTTTCCATTTAGATGATAGTTTTCCATACTGGAATTATTACTTTCGCGGCATAAATTGTATATCCTGGGTCGACATCAACTTTAATGGAGCAATTGAACGGTGTTTAGCCATTCCAGCTAGATTGAAGCGTTGTTGTAGATTATTAATTGTTGATTTTATCTGGGCAATTGACTAAAAAATATTAAAATGAAAAGAGTAGTAGTAACCGGTTTAGGTGCAATAACTCCGCTTGGCAATAGCGTTGAGCAATTTTGGCAGGAGATATTGGCCGGAAAAAGTGGCATCGGCCCCATTACAAAATTTGATTCGGGTAAATTTAAAACGCAATTTGCAGGTGAAGTAAAGGATTTTAACCCTGAAAAATACCTGGAGAAAAAGGAGATTAAAAAATACGACCTTTTTACGCAGTATGCTATTGCTTCGAGTGATGAGGCAATAAAAGATGCCGGATTGGATTTCAGTATGATGAATGATGGTCAATTGGCAGAAGTTGGCGTAATCTGGGCAACCGGAAATGGAGGTATTGGTACTTTCGAAGCCCAGTTGGAGGAATTTCATGCCGGGGATGGCACGCCAAGGTTTAATCCATATTTTATCCCAAAAATGATTGTTGATATTGCTGCAGGTGCGATTTCCATTCGTTATAAATTGCGCGGACCAAATTATTGTACGGTTTCAGCCTGCGCATCATCCAACACCGCAATTGTAAATGCTTTTGATACAATTCGTTTAGGTAAAGCAAACGTAATGATTGCCGGCGGTTCGGAAGCTGCGCTGACAAAATCTTCTGTTGGTGGATTTAATGCAGCCCAGGCTTTATCAAAAAATAACGGCGATCCGCAAGGTGCATCTAAACCTTTTGATAAAGACAGGGACGGTTTTGTGATGAGTGAAGGGGCGGGTGCTTTGGTTTTGGAAGAACTGGAACATGCTTTGCAGCGTGGTGCGCATATTTATGCTGAAATTGTTGGTGGTGGAATGGCTGCAGATGCCTATCACCTTACCGGAACACCTCCGGATGGGATTGGCGCAGCTTTAGGCATGACAAAAGCCCTGAAAGATGCCGGGATAACTGCAGATAAGATTGATTACATTAATGCACATGCTACTTCAACCGGATTGGGTGATTTAAGTGAATTACAGGGTATTCATACGGTTTTTAACGGCTTACCTGTAGTAATTGGTGCAACCAAATCAATGACTGGTCATTTATTGGGTGCAGCAGGTGCAATTGAAAGCGTAATCAGTATCCTTTCGATCAGGGATAATATCATTCCGCCTACCATTAACACCAAAAATTTGGACGAAAACATTCCGAAAGGATTAAATATTGTATTGGGCGAGCCAATAAAAAAAGAAATAAATTATGTGTTAAACAACACTTTCGGTTTCGGTGGACATACCGCTAGTACGATTTTTAAAAAATACGAGGCTTAGGTAGGTTTTATTGATCATATTGTACAGTGCCTGGTTAATCGCCAGGCACTTTTTTATGGTTATAGTTTTTCTGCCATCATCTTCTCTGTCATTCTGAACGCAGTGAAGAATCTTTTAGTAATAGAAAGCTTACGGGCAATAATTCTTTGAATCCACTATGGTAAAGAAAAGATTCTTCGTTGCATTACCATTGACAGGATCCACTTTGCAGTCGTCATTCTCGCGTATGCGGGAATCTTAAAGCGCTTGTATTAAGATTCCCAATCAAGTTGGGAATGACGATCTCTCGAGAGTTATACCTAATTAAAATTTATCTGTCAAGCATATTGATTTTTATACCATAAATTATTCTTCAGAATGACAAAAAACTACTGGTCTTAGCATCGCGCTGAGGACTAATTTTTTGTTACAATAGTTTTTTGCAGCGAAAACATAGACGTGCAGAAAATTAATTTGTAAGGGTCTTCGGCTACGCTCAGACTGAAAAGCACTTTAGTTAAAGCTATGGATAGAAAACCATTGAACTAATGACCAATGAACGAGCTAACCTACTTATCCATCAACAAATTCACCAGCTCTTTAAGTTCTTCCACTTCCAATTCCAGCTTTTCAATGCGATTTTCCAATTCAGTGGTATCGGTTTGAGGTGCTGTATATGTTTCAAGCTCGGTTGCGGTTTCAGCCTGTTCGCCCAGAAGATGAACAAAACGGGCTTCCTTCTGACCGGCTTTCTTGGCAAGTTGTTTTACAAAGGCAGGTGCCTCATCAGAAAGTTTTTGAAGTTGCGCTAAAACCTCTTCTATACTTTCAAATTCATATAACCTTCCAGAATTGCTATTGATTTCTCCAGGTGTTAATGGTCCGCGTAAAAGCAAAAGGCAAATGATTGCCAACTCAGAAGGTAGTAATGGATAAACAATGGCTAAATTATGTTTGTATTTAGTTGCACGGCTAGATCCTCCTGTAGCTGTGGATATTAAACCCTTTATTTTAAGTTGGTTTAGCGTTAAAGTTATCGTTTCCTCATCATAATTCACAACCGGATTTCTTGAACTTTTTTGGTTACATGCAGCCATTAAACTGTTTAAAGTCATTGGGTAATAATCGGGTGTGGTGCGGCTTTTTTCTATTAATGAGCCCAAAACGCGTTGTTCTTCTGCTGATAAGTCGGGTAGGGGTTTTACGTTATCCATATGATAAAAGTATAAATTGGTTGAGCTTTTTGAAAATTATTTTGTTAATGGCTTGCAGATAAGGAGTTATGTAAAATATTTACCTGTAGAACCATAGTAATGAGCTACAAAATGAGCCAGAATTGACCGGGATTATAGACGATTGTGATTTGATGGACTTCACAACAAAGTTATTATTTTTAAAAAAGTTCAGACGAAGAAAAGCACCCCAAAACTAAATTTTTGTAATGACGAATGATGTTCTTCTGTTATTCTTTCTTCCGGTTTCCGTTTTATTATCAGCAATAGGTTTACTGGCCCCGAAGCCTTTAAAAGTAAGCCTTTTTGCATCAATACTGTTTTTAACCAGGTATTCGTAAACGGCATTCGCCCGATTGAAAGACAATTTTTCATTTAATTTATCATCGCCAACATTATCCGTATGTCCTTGAATTTCAATCTGTACGTTTTCATTTTGATGCAAAAAATCGATCAACAGATCCAATTCCCGGATAGAAGCTGGCAAAAGATTAAACTTGTTGGTGTCGAAGAAAATGTTTTTTAAAGTTACATTTCCGCCTTGTTTTATTTTTTCAATGTAAACTTCAATCTGGTAGGGTTTGTTAATATCGCCGCTTTTAAGTTCAAAGTTTTCCGAGTAAAACAGATAACCTTCGGCATTTACATTAAACAGATAATTGCTCCCAATGGGCATTACTGCCAAAAATTGACCGGTTTCAGGGTCTGTATAATCATCAAAAACAGTTTTATTGGTTTTCAAATCGATCACCTGCACATTGCTTTCAATTGTTTTTTTGGTATCCCGGTCTCTTACAATTCCTTTCACATAAGAAACCTGTAGTGGCTTGGCTGTTTCGGGAATACCAAAACTGTAAATGTCCTGCATGCCATAACCGCCTTTTAAGTTTGAAGAAAATAAGCCTGAGTTTCCATCGGCACTTACTACTAAACCGCTTTCGTCTTCAAAAGAGTTGATCGGATAGCCAATGTTGATTGGTTTTTGCCATTGGCCATCATTGTCCTGTCTGCTAAAATAAATGTCTTTATTACCGAAACCTGGCCAGCCATTAGAAGAAAAATACAGCGTTTTGCCGTCTGCATGTAGAAAAGGTGTATTTTCATCAAAAGCAGTATTGATCTCTCCCCCAAGATTAATGGCAGGTCCCCATTTGGCCTCATCGGTAATGGTGCTTTTCCATATATCGTAACCGCCATATCCGCCAGGTCTGTTGCTGATAAAATATAATGTCCGCCCATCAGGACTGATGGCGGGCTGAGATTCCCAGAACTCAGAATTAACTGGTTGACCGACATTATAGGGTTCACCCCAATCTTTTCCCTCGCGGTGAGATACATAAATATCACACCTCCCTAAAACATCGGGGCGGTTGCATCCTGTAAAAAACAGGTACTTGCCATCAGGAGAAATGGTTTGTGCTCCTTCATTATATCTGGCGGTGTTTATTCTGCTTGATAATGGTGTGGCCGTGTTCCATGTGTTGTTCTTAAACTGAGCAGTCCAGAAGTCTTCATTGCCATTTACCTGACGGGTAAAAACCAAAGTTTCGCCATCAGCAGTTACTGCAGGAAAGTATTCCGAATCAACTGTATTTACACCCTCACCCAAATTTGTTGGGCTGTATTTTACAGGTTTTTTTATTGCAATGGTTGCAAAATCACAATCTAAAAGGTATTTTTTCGCTTTTCTTGCTTTTTCAGACGATGAATCCAATGTTAAAAAATCGATAAAATGCTGTTTTGCTTTTAAGTAATCCTGCGTAGCAAAAACTGTTTCTGCCAAATTAAAAATTACTTCCGGAGCCACCAGTTTATTAATCAATATCGCCCTTTCGTAAGTAGTTCTGGCATCCTGATATTTTTTTTGAGCTTTATAAACCCCGGCAAGCGCGATATAGGCATTTTGAAATAACGGATCTGCTTCTACCGCATTCTTTAACACTTGTTCGGCGGCAGTATATTCAAATTTATCAATAAACGGGCCTGCTTTTTCATAAAAAACCTGCGCTTTTTTATTCGCAGAATTTTGTCCAAAACAATAAATACTCAGTATGCTAAAGGAGAGGATTAGGCAAAATTTCATTACATTAACATTTGGTAACAAAGCTAATGTAAACTAATTTAAGGAATATTTAAAAATTTGTGTGTTTGTAAAGAAATCTCCCATTTGGGGTTGGCCATTACATATTCAATAATTAACGGGGTAATTTCTTTCGATTTTGACCACTCTGGCTGAAGATATAACTTGCAGTTTGGAGATACCAGTGCTGCATATTCCTCAGCCCATTTAAAATCACTTTTATTAAAAACAATTACTTTTAGCTCGTTGGCAAAAGGCGTAATGTCTGGCCTTGGTGCTTTAAACTTCTTGGGCGATAGGCAAATCCAATCCCAATTACCCGAAAGGGGGTAGGCACCCGAGGTTTCGATAAAGGTAAGGATTCCTCTTTCTTTAAGTTTTCCGGTCAGGTAATCCAGGTTATAAATTAAGGGCTCGCCACCGGTAATTACAACAGCTTTACCGGGAAATTGATCGGCATTATCCACAATAACGTCAGAAGCGGTAAGTGGATGCATCTCGGCATCCCAGCTTTCTTTCACATCACACCAATGGCAACCCACGTCGCAGCCACCTAAACGGATAAAATAGGCCGCTTTACCGGTGTTAAATCCCTCTCCCTGTATGGTATAAAATTCTTCCATTAAAGGAAGTAATGTGCCGTCTTCTGGTATTGCCTGTTTCATTTTTGAGGATGCAAATATCCTAAAAAAATATGGTGATGATGTGCTCTTTTGAAATTTAATAGAAAGATGAAATACGAGTGATATTTATTTGCTGTATTTTCGCATCATGAAATGGTTTAAGGCACTAAATATTAACCAGATACCTCGTGCAGACACGATTAAGACTATTGAGGTTGCAGGGAAACAGCTTTGCGTGATCAATAATGACGATAAAATTATCGCTACCCAATCTCATTGTCCGCATGCCGGTGGTCATTTTAGCGGTGGCTGGTGTAAAAACGGAAACCTGGTCTGTCCAATCCACCGCTACGAATACAGCCTCGAAACCGGAAGGGGAGCAGAAGGGCAGGGCGATTACGTAAGAATTTACCCTACAGCATTACGTGAAGATGGCCTATACATTGGTTTCGAAGAAAGTTGGTGGAGTAAACTTTGGGGTGATTGAGGTATTTTAGTTCATTCGTCATTAGTTTGCTTAGTAACGGTTCTCGTAGCAGACGTAAACTAAACCCGTGATCTTCGTGCATCTCCTTTCTAATCTAAGTATTGGTTAATCCAGGAAGTTTATGCTATAAGTTGCTTGTGGACTCTCAGATTATAAAGGGAATTGTTTAGGTTTAAAGAGAGTTCGCAACTAATCTGTGGCAAGTATTAATTGAGCAGATACCTCTTAAAAAACTCCTGACAGTTTAAAACTTCAATTTCAGAAAAATAAAAATCATTCACATCTTCTGTAATGATACATTTACATTCAGCGGATTTTGCAGCATAATATTCCAGTCCATCTTCAAAATCATGTATTTTCTTATTTACGAGTGTATCCAAAACACCTTTTGATGAATTACCGGCAATTTTAATATACTGGCAGAGCAAATCTATTTTTTGTTTAGCGAGGGGTGCCTGATGTTTTTTCTCTGCGAAATAAAAGGCAATGGCCAGGCAAAGCGGAGATGTATATATTTCAAATTTGGGATGAGCCGCTAAACTTAAAATTCTTGATGAGTAAGTGTAAAGTGGGTATTCCTTATTTAACACCGAAACTAAAACATTGGCATCTAAAAATATCTTCATCAATTACTTTTTAGAAGAAAAAAATTCATCTTTTGAATTTTTACGGGTTGCCCTTGGCGTTTTTTTATATTCTATTTCACCTTCAGCAACCATACTTACCCAATCTGAGATTGGAAAATCTTCTAAAGATTTGTATTCTTTAGCGGTTACCTGAGTTAAAAGGTGCTCTATTAAGCGTGATAAGCTAATATTATTTTCGGCAGCATATTTTTTTGCCCTTGCTACAACATCTTGATCAAAACTTAAAGTTAACTTAGTATCCATCTCATTAAATTTTATTTCAAATATAAGAATTGTACGTGAGGATTTAAAATGTTGTACGTAAAAAAACCGGCTCAAATATTTGAACCGGTTTCTATACCTGTCACAGTTGATTTTCTATACTTTAGTCTGTAAGCTTTTGACTATGAATAAATTTCTTTTCTTGCTGAGGCCAAGGTATTTTTCAATAAACCAACAATGGTCATTAAACCCACGCCACCCGGTACCGGAGTAATGTAAGATGATATTGGGGCAACATTTTCAAAATCTACATCACCGTATAACTTAAAACCTGATTTGGTTTCTGTAGAGTTTTCCCTGTTAATACCTACATCAATAATAATGGCCCCGGGTTTTACCATATCGGCCGTAACAAAATTCTTTTTACCAATTGCCGCAATCACGATATCAGCCTGCAAAACCTGTTCTTTTAAATCTTTCGTGCGCGAGTGTGTCAGCGTTACTGTACAATTGCCAGGATTGGCATTACGGGCCATTAAAATACTCATCGGGCTGCCTACAATATTACTGCGGCCTACAACTACACAGTGTTTTCCAGTGGTATCAATATTGTATTCCTGTAACATCAACAAAATACCATAAGGTGTAGCAGGAATAAAGCAAGGTAGGTTACGCATCATCCTTCCCAGGTTTACGGGGTGGAAGCCATCTACATCCTTGCGGTAATCGATCTTTTCAGTCACTTTTTCAGGATCTATGTGTTTAGGTAAAGGCAACTGTACAATTAAACCGTCTACATCAGCATCCTGATTAATTTCTTCAATTTTAGCTAATAATTCAGCTTCGGTAACCGAGTTATCGTAACGGTGCAGCGAAGACTTAAAACCAACTTTTTCACAGTTTTTCATCTTACTGGCCACATAGGTTTCGCTGCCGCCATCGTTACCAACCAATATGGCGACCAAATGGGGCTTTCTACCTGCTTGAGATAAGAATTCGGCCGCTTCTTCAGCAATCTGAACTTTAACTTTTTCTGATACGTATTTTCCGTCTAATAATTTCATTTTTAAAGTATCGGGTAGTAAGTATTAAGTATCAACAAGAGCAATTCATCTTGCTACCTGATACTTGTATCTTAATTCTATATCTAATCTAATTTCAAAACCGCCATAAATGCACTTTGTGGAATTTCTACGTTTCCAACCTGACGCATGCGTTTTTTTCCTTTTTTCTGTTTCTCTAACAACTTACGTTTACGGGAAATATCGCCACCGTAACATTTGGCTGTTACGTCTTTACGCAAAGCACTCAATGTTTCGCGGGCAATAACCTTTGCGCCAATGGATGCCTGAATTTTAATCTCAAATTGTTGACGGGGGATTAGTTCTCTTAATTTCTCGCAAATTTTCTTGCCGAAATCGTAAGCATTGCTTCTATGGATTAATGAAGATAATGCGTCAACAGGTTCATCATTGATTAACATATCTAAACGAACCAAATCCGATTTGCGGTAACCTACCTGATGGTAATCGAATGAGGCATAACCTTTAGAAATGGTTTTTAATTTATCATAAAAATCGAATACGATTTCGCCCATTGGCATTTCAAAAACCAGTTCAACGCGGTCGGAAGTTAAATAGGATTGATTAACAATAATTCCGCGTTTTTGGATACAAAGCGACATTACCGGACCAACAAATTCTGCTTTGGTGATAATATTTGCTTTGATAAAAGGCTCCTCAACAGAATCCAATTTGCTTGGGTCGGGTAAATCAGATGGATTATTCACCGTAATTTCGATCCCTTTGGTTGTATGCGCAATGTACGAAACGTTAGGTACGGTTGTGATTACCGTCATGTCGAATTCACGTTCTAAACGCTCCTGAATAATCTCCATATGCAACATGCCCAGGAAACCGCAACGGAAACCAAAGCCTAAAGCAGCCGAACTTTCGGGTTCGAACACAATCGAAGCATCATTAAGCTGCAATTTATGCATGGCTTCACGTAATTCTTCAAAATCATCTGTATCAACAGGATAGATGCCGGCAAAAACCATCGGCTTAACCTCTTCAAAACCTTGAATGGCACCATCTGCTGGCCTGCTGACAGTTGTTATGGTATCACCAACTTTTACCTCACGCGCTTCCTTAATTCCGGATATAATATAGCCCACATCACCCGTTTTAACCACACTGCGCGGAGCCATATCCAGTTTCAGAATACCCACTTCATCAGCCAGGTATTCTTTACCAGTGTTTATAAATTTTACTTTATCGCCTTTTTTAATTTCACCGTTAACCACTTTGTAATAAGCGATAATCCCTCTGAATGAGTTAAAAACAGAGTCGAAAATTAAAGCTTGTAATGGTGCTTCCGGATCACCAACTGGCGCTGGCACACGATCCACAATGGCCTGGATAATATCAGGAATACCCATTCCCGTTTTACCAGAAGCCGGAATAATATCTTCACGTTTACAACCGATTAAATCAATAATCTGGTCTTTCACTTCCTCAGGCATAGCCCCAGGTAAATCCATTTTATTTAAAATCGGGATAATTTCGAGGTCGTGCTCCAAAGCCAGATATAAATTCGAAATGGTTTGAGCCTGAATGCCTTGCGAAGCATCTACAATTAATAACGCACCTTCACAGGCGGCGATAGAACGCGAAACTTCATAGGAGAAATCCACGTGTCCGGGGGTATCGATCAGGTTGAAATTGTATTCAATATCACCAACCTTATAGTTCATTTGTATGGCATGACTTTTAATCGTTATGCCTCTCTCACGCTCTAAATCCATGTTATCGAGCAACTGCGCCTGCGCTTCACGCTGCGAAATCGTCGCTGTATATTCTAATAACCTATCAGCCAGGGTACTTTTACCATGGTCAATATGTGCAATAATGCAAAAATTACGTATATGCTTCATATTTGCGCAAAGATATGTTTTTTAATGGAATTTGTAAGGTGGAAAAATGAATGTAAAACTGTACTGTTTTTTGACATTTTGAAAAGCAAATACAGTGGTGTTTTGGTTACAGCAGTCCTGCTCAGTTTCAATCTTTTTGTCGTTGTGCTGTGCTCTAAATTTCCTTCATTGCAAAGAGGACCGAATTGGTAATCTACTGCTATAAAGGAACAAAAAGTATTTCCACTTCAATCAAATTTATGTATATTAAAGCATTAGTCCGTTCTAATGGTTGCTTTCTAATCGTCTGGACTATATTTGTTTCAGAAACACAGATTCATGCAAAGTTGGTTCGCTAAATACTTAACAATCAATTTCAGTATAAATCCACGTTTCCGTGGCAAACAAAAGCTAAACCATCGTTTTTTTCCATTTTCCTTTTTTAAACAAAATAAATGCCGCTATAGCAATACCTGCTTCTGCTGTTGGGATGGCAATAAAAACACCTGTTGGCCCCATTTCTAAATATTTTGCTAAAAAGTAAGCCAATGGAATCTGGAATAGCCAAAAGGCAAAAACATTAATTTTGGTGGGTGTCCAGGTATCGCCGGCACCGTTAAATGCACTGTTAAATACCATTGCCGCTCCGTAAATTACAAAACCAATGCTTAAAATTTTTAAAGCTTTACCAGCAACGGCAATCACATTTTCATCTGCGGTAAAGAATGCAGCGAACAAATGTCCGCAGGTTAAGAACAACACACTTACAACTGCCATGAAAATGATGATATATTTCAAAGTCTGGAATACCGATTTTTCTGCACGATCTATATGGCCTGCACCTAAATTTTGTCCAACCAAAGTAGCGGCGGCATTGCTTAAGCCCCAAGCAGGTAGCATAAAAAACATCATCAGGCGTAGTGCGGTTTGATAACCTGCCGAGCCGGTATCGCCACCTGTGGTAGCCACCAGTTCGGCCAGAAATACCCAGCTACAGCTGGCAATAACAAACTGAAAGATAGCCGGTGCAGCAATTTTTATAATGGCTTTAATCTGTTCCCAATCGGGCATAAAGTGACTGATCTTTATTTTTAAAGCGTTTTTGCCACTAAACAGGTTGTATACCTGATAGATAACGCCTAAAGTACGACCTATGGTAGTAGCAATTGCTGCGCCTGTTAAACCAAATGCCGGTATGGGGCCTAAGCCATTGATCAAAACAGGACACAGGATGATGTTGGCAATGTTGGCGATCCACAAACTCCGCATGGCAATTGCCGCATTACCTGCGCCACGAAAAATTCCGTTAATCAAGAATAACAGAACAATAACGACACTTCCGCCCATCATAATGCGCACAAATGTAACGCCTTGATCTGCTGTTGCTATTGAAGCGCCCATGAGTAAAAGGATATCTCTGGCATAAATCACGCCCAGGATGGTAATGATAACATTAATAAAAACCGCTATTAAAATGGTTTGCATGCCAGCTTTTGATGCCGCTTCCGGGTTTTTCTCGCCAATTCTCCGTGCCACAACCGCAGTTGCAGCCATACTCAAGCCAATGGCCAAGGAATAAATAATGGTTAATACCGATTCTGTTAAGCCAACGGTTTGGATGGCATGACTACTATTTTCCAGGTGGCCAACAAAGTATAAATCAACCAGCGCAAAAACCGATTCCATAGCCATTTCCAGCATCATCGGAATGGCTAATAAAATAATGGCGCGTTTAATACTGATTGAAGTTAAGTCAACCTCATGACCTTTTAAAGACTGTACCAGGATATCAAAAAAAGATGATAATTTGCCCTGCGTCTTTGTAGACTGTGACATATAATGTATAATAAATTTGACGTGTAAACCAATGATACGCGATGAAGCGTACATACCTAAATTAAAACAGGAGGGAATCCTCGGTTATTTAGAACCTCAAACGGATTGCAGATACTATCATGGCTCTGGTCTTTTTGATAGATCAAAGATAAAGAAAAAATCTAAACGTCAAACTTTGTTTTGCTGATTTTTTTGTGGATGATTGTTTTTGGCAGCCAGCTAATCAATAAATCATCTGTTTACAACAATTTCTTTTATATACTGTAAGCTGTAATCATTTCTTCGCTAACTTTTGTTCCTCTGCCTGTATTTAAATCAATAAGCACATAATCAAAAATTCCGTCAGATGCGATCTTACCCGTTTTCTGATTAATAATCTCGAACTGGACTGAGCAACCTTTATCGTTCATCGCTAAAATGCCTGTCCTGATCAGCATCAAATCGTTCATTAATAAGGGGCGTTTAAAATGGATATCCACACGGCTTACCACCCAGCCTAAGCCTTGCCTGGTAAAATGTTCCCAGGGCATACCGTAAAACTTTTCCATTTGTTCATAACGGGCAGCCAGTACATAATCAAGGTATTTGCTATTATGCACATGGTTAAACATATCTATATCATCCGGACGGACACGTAATTCGGTTTCAAATATGCTGTATTGATTTTTTTCCAAGGTTAAACGTTTGAAGCAAAAGTATAAATAAAGCTTGATTGTAAGGTATTACTTGCTTGATGCGGAAAAAAATTAATGTATTAGTTGCCGATTTTTCCTATTTGTGATATGAAAATGGGAAAACTCAAATTATATGATATTAATATTCCACGTGAATCAATCGTTGAGGAACGTGATGCTATTTATTTGAGCCGTACCCCCAAGCAGCGTTTTTTTTAACGTTATACAGCTTAATTACATTTTAGTTACTATGAACGGTGGTAAGCCATTAAAATCTCCGCAAGGCAAAGGGCTTATAATCCGTAAGCCTGCCATACAATTGCATTATGTCTTTTGATTTAGTCCGCCAAGAGAAACTTTTATTCATCATCTGGTAAACACTTGCTAATAAATAAAATTAGCCTTATCTTTGCGCCACAATTAATTAATTTTTATTGCTTTAATATTATTCAAGAAATGTATTTAAGTCCAGAAAAGAAAGCCGAAATCTTTAAACAACACGGCGAAGTAGAAACCAATACTGGTTCTGCAGAAGGTCAGGTAGCGTTATTTACATACCGTATTGCGCACTTAACAGAACACTTAAAGAAAAATCGTAAAGATTTCTCTACTCAGTTGTCACTTCAAAAATTGGTAGGTAAACGCCGCGGTATTTTGGCTTACCTATACAAAAAAGATATTGAGCGCTATCGTGCTATCATCAAAGCTTTATCGCTTCGTGATATCATTAAACAAAAATAAGCGAATTTTATCAGCGAAAGCCATTCTTCAGGGAGTGGCTTTTTAATTTCCTGTTAATTTTTTTAACGGGATTTGTTATGATAGGCTTTTTTAATCCTATCTTCGTTTGCAAAAACAAAAACATATATAAACAACGGTGTGTAGAAAGAGGAAAACACACCATAATTCTAATTAAATGAATGTAATAAAAAAATCGTTCGATTTGGGCGATGGCAGAATTGTAGAAATTGAAACCGGTAAACTGGCTAAACAAGCTGATGGTTCGGTTGTGGTAAAAATGGGCGATACCATGTTGCTGGCAACAGTTGTATCTACTGTTGGTGCCAAACCAGGTACTGATTTTTTACCATTATCGGTTGATTATCAGGAAAAATATGCGGCTACCGGTCGTATTCCAGGAGGCTTTTTACGTCGTGAGGCAAGATTATCTGATTACGAGGTATTAATTTCCCGTTTGGTAGATAGAGCTTTACGCCCGCAGTTCCCTTCAGATTATCATTCTGATACACAGGTGATGATTTCTTTAATCTCTGCAGATAAAAATATCATGCCGGATTGTTTGGCAGGTTTGGCAGCATCAGCTGCATTATCAGTTTCTGATATTCCTTTCAACGGTCCTATTTCTGAAGTACGTGTAGCTAAAATTGATGGTAAATTGGTAATTAATCCATTTGCCAGCGATTTAGAGCGTGCTACACTTGAATTCATGGTTGCAGGTTCTGCTAACGATATCTGTATGGTGGAAGGTGAGTGCGATGAGATCCAGGAGGATGAAATGGTTGAAGCTTTAAAATTTGCACACGATGCGATTAAAGTTCAATGTGCTGTTCAGGTTGAATTAACAGAAGCAACAGGCAAAACCGTTAAACGCGAATACAGCCACGAAGATCATGATGCTGATTTAAAAGCGAAAGTTTATGCCGATACTTACGATAAAGTTTATGCAGTAGCTAAAGCTGGTGGTAATAAAGATGTTCGTAAAGAAGGTTTTACAGCAATCATCAACGAATTTTTCGAGGCTATGCCGGAAGATACTGCTGATTTGACCAAAGCAATGGCTAAACATTATTACCATGATGTTCAGTATGATGCCATCAGAAATTTATTGTTGGATGAAGGTATCCGTTTAGATGGTCGTCAGACTACTGAAATCCGTCCGATCTGGAGTGAAGTTGGTTATTTACCGGCAGCTCACGGTTCTGCTGTATTTACACGTGGCGAAACCCAATCCTTAACTTCGGTTACTTTAGGTAGCAAAGATGATGAGCAAATGATTGATGGTGCTTTCTTTAATGGCTACCAGAAATTCTTATTACATTATAACTTCCCGGGTTTCTCAACTGGTGAGGTTAGACCAAACAGAGGCGCTGGCCGTCGCGAAATTGGTCACGGTAACCTGGCTCAGCGCTCGTTGAAAAAAGTTTTGCCACAAGGCGAAGCAAATCCTTATACCATTCGTGTAGTTTCTGATATTTTAGAATCTAATGGTTCATCATCAATGGCAACTGTTTGTGCAGGCACATTGGCACTTATGGATGCAGGTATCAAAATCAAAGCTCCGGTTTCGGGTATTGCAATGGGTTTAATTACCGATGAGAAAACAGGTAAATATGCTATCCTTTCTGATATTTTAGGTGATGAGGATCATTTAGGCGACATGGACTTTAAAGTAACCGGTACCGAAAATGGTATTGTTGCTTGTCAGATGGACTTAAAAATCAATGGTTTATCTTACGAAGTATTAACCAAAGCTTTGTTACAAGCTAAAGAAGGTCGTTTACACATCTTAAATGAGATGAAGAAAACCATTGTAGCGCCTAACGAAGATTACAAACCACATGCTCCACGTATTGTTTCTTTAACTATTGATAAAGAATTTATTGGTGCAATTATCGGCCCTGGCGGTAAAATTATCCAGGAAATGCAACGTGAAACCGGTGCTTCAATCTCAATCGAAGAAGTTGATGGTAAAGGTATTGTAGAAGTATTTGCTGATAACAAAGCCGCAATTGATGCCGCGGTTACCCGTATCCGTAACATTGTTGCTAAGCCAGAAATTGGTGAAATTTACCAGGGTAAAGTAAAATCAATCATGCCGTTCGGTGCCTTTGTTGAGGTAATGCCAGGTAAAGATGGTTTATTACATATTTCTGAAATTTCATGGGAGCGTTTAGAAACTATGGATGGTGTATTAAAAGAAGGTGATAAAATCGAGGTGAAGTTATTAGACATCGATAAACAAGGTAAAATGAAACTTTCTCGTAAAGTTTTATTGCCAAGACCAGAAAAACCTGCTGCACCAAAAGCTTAATTGGTCATTATCATGCTGAATTTTATTCAGCATCTCGATAGTACAGGCCCTTTCAGTTTACTGGAAGGGCTTTTTGTTTATATAAAAAATAACTTCGGCCTTTCTGACTAAAAACTTTCGCAGTTGTTTTGTAACTTGCGTCTTACCGTCATGCTGAATTTATTTCAGCATCTTTCTTGCCCGATAGACCCTGAAATAAATTCAGGGTGACGATCGCTTTTAGATATTGCTGCTATAATCATTATAGCCATTTATTTGCCTAATTATAAGGATTAAGAATAAAATATGAAATACATTATAGCCCCATCCATACTTTCTGCTGATTTTGGCAACTTACAACACGATATTGAAATGATTAATCAAAGTGAAGCCGATTGGTTTCACGTAGATGTAATGGACGGTGTTTTTGTTCCGAATATCTCTTTTGGTTTTCCGGTAATGGCTGCTGTGAAGAAACATGCAATCAAACCGTTAGATGTACATTTGATGATTGTTGAGCCTGATAAATACATTGAGGAGTTTGCAAAGGCAGGTGCAGATCGAATTACGGTACATTATGAGACCTGCACACACTTGCATAGAACGATCCAGTTGATTAAGGCATCTGGTTGTAAAGCGGGTGTAGCCTTGAATCCGCATACACCGGTTACTTTGTTGCAGGATGTGGTTGAAGATTTAGATCTGGTATTGGTGATGTCGGTTAATCCGGGATTTGGCGGACAAGCCTTTATTCATAATACCTACAAGAAAATAAAAGATTTAAAAGTGATGATTGAGGGGGTAAACGAAAATTTAGTTATAGAGGTAGATGGCGGCGTGGGTTTACAGAATATCGCTAAATTAATGGCAGCAGGCGCCAATGCTTTTGTGGCCGGAAATGCAATTTTTGCAACGGAAAATCCAATTGAAACGATTGCGAAGATGAAACAACAGTTAGCTGGTGGTATAAGCATTTAATTGTTTTATTGCTAACTTGTTCGACTGATAAGGATATAATATAGAATATAAGTATCTTGGTATCTGATACCTTTATCTAGGTACCTGATACTTTCATCTCGACACTTATACGCTCATCTTAATACGCTTACTTCTCGATACTAAAAATGCTCAAATTTCGGTTAATCCTGTTTCTATTAATTGCTGGTTTCAGTTTTGCTGTTGCTCAGCCCATAGTTAGGGTTTCCGGAATAGTTTATAACGATGAGAAGTTACCTTTGGCACAGGTTACGGTAACGGTTGTAGGGCAAGCCCAATCTACAGTTACTGATGAATTTGGCGTATATACCATTTACTCCAAATCAAAAACATTTAGCATCAAATATTCACTCCTGGGCTATCGGCCTCAAATAGTTGAATTCCATGCGCGATCGGGTGCGCGGATGACCAGGCAGGTAAGCTTGGTTGCCAACATAAACGAATTAGAACAGGTTAATATCACCAATAAACAAAATCAGTTAAGTAATACCACAACCATCAATATTGGGGATGTTTCTTCCATGCCTCTAGTTTCCGGCAATTTCGAAACCATGCTGAAAACCTTGCCAGGGGTATCTACCAACAATGAATTAAGCGCCCAGTATAGCGTTCGGGGAGGTAATTTCGATGAAAATCTGATTTATATTAATGATGTGGAAATTAACCGGCCTGTATTGATCCGCAATGGGCAGCAGGAGGGCTTGAGTTTCATCAATTCAGATCTGGTGAGTAAAGCAAAATTCTCTGCAGGTGGCTTTGAAGCAAAATATGGTGACAAACTTTCGTCGGTTTTAGATATCCGGTATGATAAGCCGGATAGTAATCAAACGATCTTAAGTAGCAGTTTACTAAATACTTCATTAAGCACAAAAAGGGTATTTAAAAACAGCTTTTTGCTGGCAGGTTTGCGATACAAAAACAATACAAGTGTTTTAATTAAGCAGGATGAGAAAGGAAGTTATAATCCTAACTATGCCGATGTACAAGTACTTTACCAGCACGATTTTTCACCTAAATTTAATATCAGCTTTTTGAGCAATTTAAATATTGGTCAGTTTAAGCTGATACCTACCAATCGCGAAACTCAATTTGGTACCTTGAGCACTACATTTAAATTAGATGTCGATTATACCGGGCAGGAAATAGATGATTATCAAACTTTTGGCAGTGCCATTACTGCTGCTTACTCGCCCAAGCCAAATTTAGTAGTCAAATTAATAAACAGCTATTTTAACACTATTGAACGGGAGCGTTTCGATATTAACGGAAGCTATATTTTTGCGGAAGCAGATCATCATGTTTATGGCGAGAATTTTGGACAGGTTAGCAAAAGCAGGGGGCTGGGTAATTACTACAATTACGGGCGAAACAGTTTAAATACCCAGGTTTTTGCTTCAGAAGTAAAGGTCGATCAGAATTTTAACAGTCATGTTTTTTCATGGGGACTGAAATTCGACCAGTACAGGTACAGCGATCAGTTGAATGAATATAGCTATACCGATTCTGCAGGATATATCTTGCCCAATGATTCTAAAAACATCACTTTACAAAATGTAATCAATGTTAGGAATAACCTTGATATTAAAAATTACAGTGCTTATATCCAGGACAGTTATTCGCTTTCCAATTTGGCAGAATTGCAATTGGGCGCAAGAGCTACTTACAGTACGTTAAGCAAGCAGTTGCTGATCAGTCCGAGGATGTTAATTGCTTACCGCCCAAATTCAAACAATAAAATATTGCGGTTTACTGCAGGCATTTATAATCAGCCACCCTCGTACCGAACCATCCGCGATTTTTCAGGGGTATTAAATATAAATCAAAAGGCACAGCGTTCTTATAACACTTCTGTAGGGTATGATTATGCTTTTGATGGTTTTGGAACCCGGTTAAAATTTACTTCAGAACTTTATTTTAAATATTCAGACCGGTTAATTCCGTACAAAATAGATAATCTGAGGATTAAATACCTGGCCAACGAAGTATCGCGTGGCTATGTCTACGGTGCAGATTTTAGTATCGGCGGCGAATTTGTTAAAGATCTGGTATCTTATTTCAGAATGTCGGTAATGCATGCAAATGAAGATATTGTGGGTGATAGTTATGTTCAGAACGGAACAACAATTTATCCTGGTTATTTAAAACGTCCAACAGATCAACGCCTTAACTTTTCGATATTTTTTCAGGATAGACTCTTAAACAGCCCAACATATAAAGTTCACCTGAATGCACTTTATGGTTCACGGTTGCCAATCGGCCCGTCGCAGACACCGAGGTATTTGGATAATTTTTACGTTCCATCTTACAAACGGGTGGATATCGGTTTTTCGAAAGATTTTTTGGATGATGCAGCCATGCATAAACCAAAATTCCTGGATAGAAATTTTAATGCTGTAATCCTGTTTTTCGAGGTCTTCAATATGCTGAATATTAATAATACAGTTTCTTATCTGTGGCTAAAAGATGTGGATAACGTTCAATATGCGGTTCCAAATTATTTAACAGGCAGGCAGTTTAACCTGAAGTTGATTGTGAAGTTGAAGAATTAGCTAAGGCGATAGGTTTTCAAGATTTAATCCCGATACACCTTTTACTTACAACCTCAATATTGAACATTTAGATTAATTCGTTTAATTGTAAAAACTGCAATAAATCAATCATTTTATCGCTTTTTTTTAACAAAATTTAATTTTTTAAGTGACGATTTTGTGGGTATAACTGCTTTAAAAATTTTACATTTACGCCCATAAAACATTATATAATAACATGAAGCATAATTTTGGCGCAGGCCCTTGTATTTTACCTCAAGAAGTGTTTAAACAAGCAGCTCAGGCTGTTTTAGATTTTAACGATGGTTTATCAATTTTAGAAATTTCGCACAGAACAACCGAATTTGAGGCAGTTGTTGCTGAAGCTGGTAAGTTGGTGAAAGAATTATTAAATGTGCCGTCGGGTTATTCCGTTTTATTTTTACAAGGTGGTGCAAGTTTACAGTTTGCCATGGTGCCCATGAATTTGTTGGGCGATGGACAAACAGCAAGTTATTTAGATACTGGTGTTTGGGCAACCAAAGCATTAAAGGAAGCTAAATTTATCGGTAATGTAAATGTAGTGGCATCATCTAAAGATGCAAATTATACTTTCATCCCAAAGGATTTTGAAATTCCTGCTGATAGTGCTTATTTTCACTATACCTCCAACAATACCATTTATGGAACTGAGCTTTTCGAAGTGCCTCAAACCAACATTCCGGTGGTTTGCGATATGTCTTCTGATATTATGAGCCGCGTAATCGATGTTGCTAAATTCGACCTGATTTATGCTGGTGCTCAAAAAAACGTAGGCCCTGCCGGTTTAACGATCGCCATCGTGAAAAACGAAATATTAGGAAAAATCGACCGTAAAATTCCTTCGATGTTGAATTATCAGTCGCATATCGACAATGATTCAATGTATAATACACCTCCTGTTTTCTCTATATACGTAGCTTTATTAAATCTCCGTTGGTTGAAATCTAAAGGTGGTGTGGCCGAAATTGAAAAAGAAAACAAACAAAAGGCTGAAGCACTTTACAGGGAAATCGATCGTAATCTTTTATTTAAAGGAACTTGTGCTGTAGAAGACCGTTCTAGAATGAATATCTGTTTTGTAATGGAAAATCCGGAGTTGGAAAAACCGTTTTTGAAATATGCTGAAGAGCAAGGTATTGTGGGTATTAAAGGACATAGAAGTGTGGGTGGTTTCCGTGCATCGATGTACAATGCTTTACCCATTACAAGTGTACATGCTTTAATTGATGCGATGCAATCATTTGAAGAGAAACAGGCAAAAGCAAATTAAGAATTAATTACAACCGCAGATGATTAGGCGATTATTTAATCGTTGTAATCAATCAAATCTGCGCAATCATAAATAACAATGATTAAAATATTAGCAAACGATGGAATTGATCCGATCGGAAAAGAATTATTAGAAAAAGCAGGTTTTCAGGTAGATACTGAAACTATTGCGCAAGACCAATTAGCTGAAGTTTTGAAAAACTATGATGCCATTACCGTTCGTAGTGCTACAAAAGTTAGAAAAGAACTGATTGATGCCGTACCCAATATTAAGTTAATTGGTAGAGGTGGCGTTGGCATGGATAATATTGACGTAGAATACGCACGTAGCCAGGGTATTGCAGTTGTAAATACACCAGCTGCTTCTTCACTATCAGTTGCTGAACTGGTATTCTCACACTTATTTACGGGTATCAGATTTTTGCAGGATGCCAACCGTAAAATGCCCGTTGAGGGTGCTACCCAGTTCAATAGTCTTAAAAAAGCTTATGCTAAAGGAACTGAACTAAGTGGTAAAACCATCGGTATTATCGGTTTTGGACGTATCGGCCGTGCTACAGCAAAGGTGGCTTTGGGCTTGGGAATGAATGTTTTGGCTTACGATTTATATCCTTCAGAATCAGAAATTACCTTAGAATTTCAAGGCGGAAAATCAGTAAGTATTCCTATTAAAACCGTTTCCTTAGCGGAAGTAATTACCGGAAGTGATTTCTTGAGCTTACACACACCTTTTGCTGATAAGCCTATTTTGGGTGCCGAAGAATTTGCTCAAATGAAGAAGGGTGTGGGTATCGTAAACTGTTCTCGCGGTGGAACGATTGATGAGCCGGCTTTAATTGAAGCGCTGAATTCTGGTCAGGTTTCTTTTGCTGGTTTGGATGTTTTTGATAACGAACCTACGCCATTAGCTGAAATTTTAACCCACCCGAAAATCTCGTTAACACCGCATATCGGTGCTTCCACAAACGAAGCTCAGGAGCGTATTGGTACAGAGCTCGCTACATTGATTATTGAGCATTTTAAGAAATAAAATAACATCGTCAACAAGATGAATCAAATATAAAGCCCGGTAAACTAACCGGGTTTTATATTTTTAATCCAGGGCTTTAGTCAATACCCAGTAACGATAGCCTAAAATAGCCTTTTGCCAATTGCTTAACTTATTTGGATCTTTCTTATATAAACTGGGCAAAATGGCGTTGTTAATTTTAACAAGGGCTTTAAACAGTGCTTTTTTCATACCTTTTATATCGCTGTAATTTTTTATTGAAGAAATAAAAGCCGCCGGCCATCACCAAAATCAAAAATGCAATAATATAGGTTGATAAGTTTCCTTTATTTTTTCGCTCTACATCTTCTTTAAGCTGCGCATTCTGATCCTGTAGTTTTTTTATAGTGGCCATGTAAGCCTCAATCCGCTCTTGAGAATGATCTGCAACAGCTATTTTCTGCTGGTTCTGCAGATCTTTATAATCCATTAAAACTTTTAATTCCTTAAAAATATTGTTATCTGTTAGTACGACCTGACGGAGAATTTCATTCGAATTTTTAATGTCTTTCTTCGTTTGCCAGCCAAAAATACCTGAACGTTGTGTTAAACTTTCATCATATTGACCAAATTTTGCGCTTCGCTCTTGAAGCAATGCATTTACTTTAACCCGTTGTGCTGCATAAGCTGCAGAATCCTGTTGGGCAAAAGTTTTAAAGCTAAATAAGATAACCGAAAGCAGGTAAACATATTTTTTCATTTCCTATAAACGCGAAAAAGATAACAGTTGTTTTGATCAGTTCATTGGTTCGGTCGTCATTAGTTCAGTTGTAATTCAAAGTTCCCAGAATAGTCGTCCTCTCAACTGGAATACAAGGGTACGGAAATAGAATATCTATTTGGAAGTAAGTTAGGCCATAGATTTTTCCACTTTGGGTTAAATGACGATAATTTCTTATATGGATTTTTTCGCTTTAGTCTTTTACCTTTAATCTTTTTTCTTTTAAGAATGAAACTCAACCCTTACAATGTCGCCAAGATGCAAGCCTAACAATCCACTGGCCTTACCTTTATTAATGGCAATTTCCAAATGGTTACTAATTCCGAACAGGCATAGTTTTTCACCTTCCTGCACCTCATTATAATGCCAGCTCAATTGCGTAATCGTCTCACTTTTTCTAAAGTATAGGGTGAATTCCCTGTTTTTCTGGATTTTGGTAAAAAGATCCTTGGTAATATTGGTAATTACATTGCAAAAGGTGTCGATATAAACTACACTGCCGCGAATCATATCGCGCTCAATTACAGGGTGTAAAAGCATTTTTTGTTCAATCTCTGCTACAGGTAAACCAATATCTTTCAGCTTGCCTCCTTTGGCCAGATGTGTTGCCGCTTTAACAAAGATATCAACCAGTGGGAAGTGCAGATACTTCAGATCCTGCATAATATTCAACTCCACCACATCTTCGGGAACGTCATCAAAAAGCAGAGAGAAGATACCATTATCAGCCCCGACAAAGAAGTGATCACGGTGCTTTACAGCAATATATTTTGTGTTTTCGCTGTATACCGAGTCGATACCGATTAAGTGTACGGTGTTTTTTGGAAAGTAAGGATAGGCGTTTTTTAAAACAAAAGCGGCGTAGGAAATATTGAATGATGGAACCTCATGGGTAATATCAACTAAATTAACATTAGGCATAAGACTAAACAGACTACCTTTGAGGGCACTCTGGTAAAAATCTTTTGAACCTAAATCTGTTGTTAAAGTAATTATCCCCATTAAAAATTCATTATTATTGCTTATTCTTGTGTACAGGCCTAAGCGTCTGCAAATATTCAAATTTTAATTAATATACCCCGATAACTTTTTAAAATACTACAGTTTGAACGAATTAAAATTAACCCTGGATAGCGTAAATCCTGCTCACTTTTGGGGGGCGAACAATGAGAATTACGAAATGATTAAAGGTGCTTTCGCGAAGTTAAAACTGGTGGCGAGAGGTAGTGATGTTAAGGTTCTCGGTGATGAGCAGGAACTTAAGGCTTTCGAAGAGAAGTTTAACCAACTAATTGCACACCTTGAAAAATATAGCGCTCTAACCAATAATGACGTAGAAACTATACTGGGAGCAAAGGCACATGGAGTTGCAAAAAAAGATGCAGAACAGCCAACAGGTGGTGGTGGAGAAGTAATCGTTTTTGGTACAAACGGTTTGCTGGTAAAAGCCAGAACGGCAAACCAGCGCAAAATGGTGAGCAGTATCGCTAAAAACGATATTTTATTTGCTATTGGCCCTGCAGGTACGGGAAAAACCTATACTGCAGTGGCATTAGCTGTAAGGGCATTGAAAAATAAAGAAATTAAACGGATTATTTTAACCAGGCCCGCAGTTGAAGCAGGGGAGAATCTTGGTTTCTTGCCCGGTGATTTAAAGGAAAAAATCGATCCATATTTACGCCCGCTATACGATGCTCTGGATGATATGATTCCGGCAGAGAAATTGAAATTTTACATCGAAAACCGTACGATTGAAATTGCGCCTTTGGCTTTTATGCGTGGACGAACCTTGGATAACTGTTTTGTGATTTTGGATGAGGCTCAAAATGCTACTGATATGCAGTTAAAGATGTTCTTAACCCGTATGGGACCAACTGCTAAATTTATTGTTACCGGCGATGTTACCCAGGTAGATTTACCAAAAAAGCAGATGTCGGGTCTGTTTAATGGCCTTAGAATATTAGAGGATATTAAAGGAATAGACATTATTTATTTAAGTGGAGAAGATGTGGTAAGGCATAAACTGGTTAAAGATATTCTGAAAGCTTACGGAGATATCCAGTAGTTCAGTCCAAAGTCACGAGTCTGTAGTCTTAAGTCAAAATCAACTTGGGACTATGGACTAAAGACTTTCCGACTTTTTTACTATTTTTACCCCCTCATGAAAGCACTAAAAGAAACCCATTTCAATTTTCCAAATCAAAGTAATTTTTACAAAGGTAAAGTACGCGATGTATATACCATTGCCGATCAATCGATGGTAATGGTGGTATCCGACCGTATTTCTGCTTTTGATGTGGTATTGCCTGAAGCTATTCCTTTTAAAGGGCAGGTTTTAAATCAGATTGCAGCTAAATTTTTAGCAGCTACTCAAGATATCGTTCCCAACTGGGTTTTAGACGTTCCGGATCCAATGGTTACCATCGGGCGTATCTGTGAACCATTTAAAGTAGAAATGGTAATCAGAGGGTATTTAGCCGGTCATGCCTGGCGCGAGTACAGTTCCGGAAAACGC
>Ga0182008_10000434_pt1 | contig 31778 bp, 40 predicted proteins | sample Sormic07211129_1_FD_120482 | JGI IMG/M metagenome (GOLD analysis project Ga0182008, IMG submission 120482) | Rhizosphere microbial communities from Sorghum bicolor, Mead, Nebraska, USA - 072115-129_1 metaG | ecosystem: Host-associated > Plants > Roots > Rhizosphere | place: USA: Nebraska...
CCGCTGGCACAAGAACAGTCAGGGCGACTGGTGCCGTACCGAGGTCGAGGACGGGTGGCGCCGCACTCGCGAACCGCAGCCCTGACTCGCGCTGACGCATCATGGGGCCATGGAGTCGCAGATGATCCGGCCCGGCCACCTCACCGCCCACCAGACCGCGCAGCAGCTCGGCATCACCCTCGACGGCGTCCGCCAACTCGTCCGCCGCGGCCGCCTGAAGCGCTCCGGCGGCACACCCCGCCAACCCTGGTACGCCGTCCCGGACGTCGCCGCCCTCGTCGCAGAACGGCACACACGCAGCACCGCTTGACCCGCAGGTCAGACGGGTGTCACGATCTCGGTGAACAACTGTGCCCTCACACGGCACCCACACACGCACGCGAAGCCCCAGCCGACTGCTCACCGGCCGGGGCTTCGTCGTGTCCAGCGTCCGCCGCCGGCACCCAGGGGCAGAGGTGACCCCGCGGGATGCGTAACGCCAGGCGGCGGGCCGCCATCAACTCCGGCGCTGCATCCGCTTCGCCGCCGCTGGCACCAACACGCCAAGCACCAGCGCCGCGCCCACGATGACACCAGGCCACCAGGTGACTATCCGGCAGCCGACCATCAACACCAGGCCAGCCACGACGATCCCGAACCGCACGTCCGGCTTCTCCACGCTCACCACCCCCAAGCGCGACACCGTATCGAGCGGAGAGGCCATGCCCAAGCCCAAGCGCCTGCGCGTCTGCTCCGTCCCTCGGTGTCCCGAGTACACCCGCGACGGCAAGTGCGAGCAGCACCGGCGCGAGGCAGAGCAGGCCCGAGGCAGCGCACGCGACCGGGGCTACGGCCGCGACCACGAGCGCCTGTTCCGCTGGCCCGTCCTCCAGCGCGACCCGACGTGCGTCTGCACAGACGAGGACCACGGACACGGCAGCCCGTGCGGCCAGCCCTCCCGCCATGCCGACCACCACCCCCACTCCCGGCGTGACCTCCAGACCGCAGGCCTCGACCCCAACGACCCGCAGTACGGGCGCGGCCTGTGCGGTCCGTGCCACAGCAGCGAGACAGCGCGACACCAACCAGGAGGCTGGAACCAGTGAGCACCGACCCCGTGCGCGTGGTCCTGGTCAAGCCTGGCGACGTCCTGCTCATCGGCAACGTGGGAGAGCTGACGCCCGAGGACGCTGAGGCAGCCGGCCACATCGCCACCCAGCTCCGCACCACGCTCGGCCTGGCCCACGTCGTGCTGTTCCACGAGGACATAGACCTCGCCGTCACGACACCGAGCAGCACGGAGGCCGAGCATGACCGCAAGGACCAAGGTCAAGGCAGCTGAGAGCAGCGACAGCAGCACAGAGGACACGGCAGCGCAGGACGAGGTGAAGGAGGAGACGCCGGCCCTGTGCGGTGCCGTCCACACCCTCCCCCTCCTGGCGCACGTCACCTGCCAGCGCCCCGCCGACCACGGCGACGAGCAGCCGCAAGGCCCTGACCAGGGCAAACACCGCGCCCGGGTGGTCGGCGCCCTCTACGTCTGGTGACCCCCACCCCCGACCCAGGCCTCTGACCTGCGCAAACGCTCGTCACGCTGGGTCACGATCACCCGGGGGGATGCCCCAACCAAGATCATCTGGAGGACCGCCGGGGAGATGGCTGCCTGGTCTGGAGGGTTCAGACCTCCCGGTGATCATGCTCCGCCGTCACGCAAGGTGACGGCACTGACGCCGTGCAACGCGGCCAACTGGAGTGATCAACATGCCGAAAGGTGGAGCACGCAGCCGCTCCGGGCCGGCCCCGGACCCGGACGCGCTACGGCGTGAACGAGACGCCGGCGAGTGGACGATCCTGCCCGCCGAGGGCCGCCATGGCGCAACGCCCGACTGGCCGCTCACCGAGCAGACCGACCGCGAAGCCGAACTGTGGGAACGCCTCTGGACGTTGCCGCAGGCCTTCATGTGGGAGAGGTGCAGCCAGGACATCGAGGTCGCCCTGTACGTCCGCCGCCTCGTCGAGGCGGAGAAGCCGGACGCCTTCGTCAACCTGGGAACCCTGGTGCGGCAGATGGCCGACAGTCTCGGGCTGACGATGCCAGGGATGCGGGCCAACCGGTGGCGGATCGAGCGTCCCAGCGAGGACGACCAGGCGCCGGCCGGGGCGTCCGGTCCGACGATCGCCCCGGCCTCGGCGCGCGCCCGGCTGAGGGCGGTGTCCGGTGGTAGCGGCTGACGACGGAACCCGGTCGCTCGACTTCCCGACCCTGTATGTCGTGCCGGACTGGATCACCCGGCACTGCAAGCTGCAGTCGGTGGGCGGCCTCGACCCGACGCCGCAGCCGTTCGAGATGTACGACTGGCAGTTGCGGATCACGGCCAACCTCTACCGGATCAAGCCGACCGCCGAACTCGGCCAGCTGTCCACCGCATTCGCCTACCGCCGCGTGCAGGCGGTGGCGCCTCAGAAGTCGGGCAAGGGGCCGTGGGCAGCGTCCATCGTGGCGGCCGAGGCGGTCGGCCCGGTGCTGTTCAACGGCTGGGCGCGCGGCGGCGAACGCTTCCGCTGCACGGACTACCGCTGCGGTTGCGGCTGGGTGTACGAGTACGAGCCAGGCGAGCCGATGGGGCGGCCGTGGAACCAGCCGCTCATCCAGATCACGGCGACGTCCGAGGATCAGACGGACAACACCTACCGCCCGCTGCAGGCGATGATCCGCAACGGGCCGCTCGCCGAGATCATGAAGGTCGGCGAGCAGTTCATCCGGCTGCCGAACGACGGCCGCATCGACGTCGTCACGGCCTCCGCGCAGAGCCGATTGGGCAATCCGATCACGTTCGCCGCGCAGGACGAGACGGGTATCTGGACCGACGGCAACGGCATGACCAAGGTGGCCACGACGCAACGCCGTGGCCTGGCGGGCATGTCGGGGCGGAGCCTTGAGCAGTCGAACGCCTGGGATCCGACCGAGAACTCCGTGGCACAGAAGACCGCGGAGACCAAGGTCAAGGACGTCTACCGGTACCACCGGCTGCCGCCCAAAGACCTGGACTACGCCAAGAAGACCGAGCGCCGGAAGATCCACGCCTCGGTGTACCAGGGCAGCCATCACATCGACCTCGACTCCATCGAGGGCGAGGCCGCCGAGCTGCTGGAGAAGGAGCCGGCGGAGGCGGAGCGCTTCTACGGCAACCGCATCACGGCCGGCATGGGCACCTGGATGGTCCAAGACCGCTGGGACGCGCGGATGGCGCTGGAGGATGTCCCGGACGGGACCCGCCTGGTGTTGGGATTCGACGGCTCCGAGGTCGACGACTGGACCGGCTTCCGCGCGGAGACGCTGGACGGCTACCAGTTCACCCCGACCTACGGGCCCGACAACCGGCCGTGCATCTGGGATCCGGAGGACTGGGACGGCCAGGTGCCGCGCCTCGAGGTCGACGCCGCGCTGGACGAACTGATGGAGCGGTTCGACGTGGTCCGCATGTACGGGGACCCGCCGTACTGGACCAGCGAGCTGGCCGCGTGGCAGGCCCGCTACGGCGAGAAGCGCGTGACCGAGTGGCAGACCTACCGGGTGGTGCAGATGCACGCCGCGTGCGAGCAGCTGCTGACTGACGTCACCAAGAAGGACACCCGCTTCCGGCACGACGGCTGTGAGTCCACGTCGATCCACGTCCGCAACGCCCGCAAGGCCGCGCGGCCGATGCGCCGTTACGTCCTCCGCAAGGCGTCGGCCAGTTTGAAGATCGACCTTGCCGTGATCTCCACCATCGCCCATGAGGCGGCCTGCGATGCCATCGCCGCGGGCCTGAACAAGCCCAAGAAGAAGAACACCGTCATCGTCATGTGAAGGGGGTGCAGCGTGGAGGCCAAGGACCGCACCCCCGCCGACTGGGTGGCTTACCTCGCCCGTGTCCACGAAGGGCTCCAGTCGGGCCTGGAGGACCTGAACCGGTACTACGAGGGCAAACAGGACCTGTCCTACCTGAACCCGGAGCTGCTGGAGGAGCTCGGCGACCAGATCCGCCAGGTGGTCATCAACTGGCCGTCCCTGGTCGTCGACTCCCTCGAGGAGCGCCTGGACGTCGAGGGCTTCCGGTACGCCGACGACGAGGCCGCCGCCGAGGACCTGTGGGCTATCTGGCAGGCCAACGGCATGGACGAGAAGTCGCAGCAGGCACACGTGGATGCGCTGGTGATGCGGCGCTCGTTCCTGGTGGTCGGCACCAACGAGAAGAACCCGGACGTCCCGCTGATCACGACGGAATCCCCGCTGCAGATGCAGGTGGACCGCGACCCCCGCACCCGGCAGGTGCGGGCCGCGCTGAAGCGCTGGCACGAGCAGGACCCGATCACCGACGCGGTCACGGACCGGTACGCGGCCCTGTACCTGCCGAACGAGACGGTCTACTACAGGCAGACCTCGGTGACGACGTGGGCAGAGACCGACCGCGACGGGCACAAACTGGGCGAAGTCCCGGTCGTACCGCTCGTCAACCGTGGCCGCATCATGAAGCCCAACGGCGTCTCCGAGATCGCCAACGTCCTGCCGCTCAGCGACGCGGCCTGCAAGGCCGCCACGGACATGATGGTCAGCGAGGAGTTCCACGCCGTGCCCCGCCGGGTGGCGTTCGGCATCGACGAGGAGGACTTCGTCGACCAGAACGGCAACCAGGTCTCCAAGTGGTCGCGGATCGCCGGCCGCATCTGGGCCATGACGAAGAAGCGGGGCGGCGAGGACGGCGCGGACGTCGTCCAGTTCCCCGAGGCGCAGCTGTCCAACTTCCACTCCACCATCGAGCTGCTGGCCCGCCTGGTGGGCGGCCTGTCGGGTCTGCCGCCGAACTTCCTGGGCCTCGACACGAACAACCCGCCGTCGGCGGACGCCATCCGGTCCGCCGAGACCCGCCTGGTGAAGCGCGCCGAGCGGCGGCAGCGTTCGTTCGGCGGCTCCTACGAGTGCATGAACCGGCTGATCCTGCGCTTCCGTGACGGTGACTGGGACCCGCGGGCGCTGAACCTGGAGACGCTGTGGCGAGATGCGTCGACGCCGACGTTCGCGCAGAAGGCGGACGCCGTCGTGAAGCTGGTGCAGGCGAACATCCTGCCCGTCGAGCAGGCCCGCGAGGACCTCGGCTACACGGCCGTGCAGCGGGAGCGGATGCGGCAGATGGACCAGGACGCCGTAAGCCGGGTCCTGGGCGAGGACATCGCCGCCGTGTACGGGCCGAAGCCGGGGACGGACACCCCGGCCGGCGCGCCCTCGGAGGCGTAGGCCGTGGCGGTCGACGCCGAGCTGCGCGAGATCGCCCTCGGGCAGTACCGGCGCCAGCAGGTCATCGCCCGTCGGGCCGCGAACAAGGTGCAGACGGTGTGGCGGCAGATCAACCGGGCCGACATCAGCGGGTCTTGGCAGCAACTGTCCCCCCTGCTCGTCGCCGCGGTGGTTGAAGCCCAGACGGAAGCCGCGCGCCTGGCGGATCCGTACTTGGACGACGTCCTGGCCGCCGAAGACGCCGATCCGGTATCGGCCGGCCGCGTCAATCCGGGCGCCCTGTCCGGCGTGGCCTCCGACGGGCGGCCGCTGGTGTCGCTGCTCTACCAGCCGATCATCGACTGGAAGGTGCGGATGCTGCAGGGGCAGTCCATGCAGGACGCGTTCCGCAGCTCCCTGGCGTCCGCCCTGCGCATCACGACCACCCAGGTCGCCGATGCGGGCCGCGGGGCGACGGGTGTAGCCATGGCCTCCCGGCGCACCATCCAGGGCTATGTGCGGGTGGTGAACCCGCCCGCGTGCTCGCGCTGCATCATCTTGGCTGGCAAGGAGTACGGCTGGAACAAGGGCTTCCAGCGCCATCCGAGGTGTGACTGCATCCACCTGCCGACCACGCTGATCGCCCGCAACCAGCGGCGCGGCCGCGGAAGCGACGACCTCGGCGGAGCCGGGTTCATCAACCCCCGCTCGTACTTCAACGGCCTGTCCAGGGCGGAGCAGGACCGGGTGTTCGGCGAGGCCGGCGCCCGCGCGATCCGTGAGGGCGCGGATATGGCGCAGGTCGTCAACGCCCGCCGCGGCATGCAGACGATGACCGCCTACGGCCGCCATGTCCTGGCGACGACGGAGGGGGCAACGCGGCGAGGCGCCTTCTACCGACTGGAACGGGCGCGCACCGAGGCCCGCACCGGCACCCGGTTTGCCCGCGACCGCATCGACGTGCGGCGGGGCTTGCCCCTCTTCGAGCTCAGGACTCCCCGCCTGATGCCCGAGGAGATCTTCCGGCTGGCTGAGAGCCGGGATGAGGCGCTGGCCATGTTGCGGCGCTTCGGCTATCTGACCTGACCCCGGTGCAACGCCGGCGGTCCCAACTCCTGCAACGGGAGCAGAGATGAGCACACCCACACCCACCGAGCCGATCGACCCGGGCGCGGGCAACCCGCCGCCTGCAGCCGACCCGGCCACGCCCCCGGAGCCTCCGGCGCCCGGCACCGACCCGGCAACGCCCCCAGCTGGCAGCGGCGGAGACGATCCGCCCCTGGGCGCCGAGGGCGAGAAGGCCCTGGTCATCTGGAAGCAGCGGGCCAAGGACGCAGAGGCCCTCAGCAAGGACCAGGCGGCCAAGCTCAAGGCCTACGAGGACGCCGAGAAGACCGAGGCGGAACGGCAGGCGGACGCCCTCAAGGCAGCCCAGGAGCGGGCGGAGGCGGCCACCAGGCTCGCCGTCAGCTCCCAGGTGGAGGCCCTGGCCGCCGGGCGCTTCCAGGACCCTCAAGACGCCGTCGACGCGCTCCAGGGCGGCACTTTCGTCACCGACGAGGGAGCCGTCGACCGCGAGGCCATCAAGGCGGCACTGGACGGCCTGCTCGAACGGAAGCCCCACTGGGCGGCCGCCGAGCCCGGACCGCGCACTCCGCGGCCCGACCCTGCGCAGGGTGCCCGGCCGGGCATCCCGCCCAACCTCGCCCAGCAGATCGCAGAAGCGGAGCAGGCCGGCGACACCAAGCGGGCCATGGCGCTGAAGACGCAACAGCTGCGCGAGATCAAGCAACCAGCAAGCAAGTAAGGGCAGGCCCAAGGCCAAGCCCTCACCCCCAGAAGGGAGCCCGTCATGGGCGCAGTCAGCGGGCAGGGCACGACCTACAACCTGCCGAACTACCACGGTCTGCTCTACTCGGTCACGCCGACCGAGACGCCTTTCCTGGCGTCCATCGGCGGCCTGTCCGGCGGCAAGCGGACCAAGTCCGTCGAGTTCGAGTGGCAGACCGTCGACCGTCGCACGTCGACCGCGAACAACAGCGTCGTCGAGGGTGCCGCGGCTCCGACCGGTGTGGCCCGGTCCCGCAGCAACGTCTCCAACGTCGTCGAGATCCACCAGTCCGCGGTCGAGGTGTCCTACACCCGGCAGGCCGCGACCGGCATGTACTCCGGCATCAACATCGGCATGGACGACAACCCGGTGGACGACGAGCTCACGGCGCAGATCACCGCCGAGCTCGAGTCGATGGCGGTCGACGTCGAGATGTCGTTCCTGACCGGCACCTACCAGAAGCCGGCCAACAACAGCACCGCCCGCAAGACCCGCGGCCTGCTCACGGCGATCACCACCAACGTGAACGCCAACGGCGGCACCGGCCGCGCCCTGTCCAAGGCGATCGTGGACGCCACTCTGTCGACGATGTACGGCAACGGCGCGAAGCTGCCGCAGGACAGCACGGTCATCATGACCGGCCCGGGCCAGAAGGTGAACCTCACCAACCTCTACACCACGGCCACGCTCAACCAGCCGACCATGACCCGCAACATCGGCGGCGTCGCCGTCGACACGCTGGTCACCGACTTCGGCACCTTCGGCGTCATGCTCAACCGCTGGATGCCGACCGGCCAGGTCGCCATCGTCGACCTCTCGGTCTGCGCCCCGGTGTGGCTGGAGATCCCCGGCAAGGGCCTGCTGTTCGCCGAGCCGCTCGCCAAGTCGGGCGCTTCGGAGAAGTGGCAGCTGTACGGCGAGGTCGGCCTGGAGTACGGCCCGGAGACCTACCACGGCCTCATCAAGGACCTCACGTAAGGAGACCGCCGCCATGGCGAACTTCCAGACCAGCAAGTACCCCGGCCTGATCCTCCAGGACGACAAGGGCATCTGGGCCCAGTTCAAGGACGGCCAGTTCGAGACGTCCGACGCCGGCGTCATCAAGCGGCTGCGCGCCCTGCCCGAGGACTACGAGGTCAGCGAGGTCAAGGCCTCCGCCAAGTCCGACGACAAGGGCGACGGCGGCGACGGCGCCAAGTAGGAGGCACCGGTGGCACTGGCAACCCTCACCGACCTCGCGGACCGCATGGGCCGCGATCTGACGTCGTCCGAGGCACGCCAGGCCACCGCCTGGCTCGACGACGCCACCGCCCTGATCCTGAAGCGGTTTCCGCAGTACTCCACGCCAACGGACGTCTCGAAGAAGGTCTGTTGCTCCATGGTGCTGCGGGTCCTGAAGAACCCGGACGGGCGCCGGCAGGAGTCCATCGACGACTTCTCCTACACGATCGACTCTTCCCGCTCGCGGGGCGAGATCTATCTGTCGGACGAGGAAGCCGAGGAGCTGCGACCAGCGCAGGGCGGCGCGTTCAGCATCGTGCCGGGGGCGACATGAGCGTCGACAACGTCCTCGCCGCGGGGCGCGCGGCGGCCGAGGCGCGGATGCGGGACACCGTGCGCCTGTACTCGCAGGCTGACGGCATCTTCGACCGGACCACCGGCACCACAACGCCCGGGGCGAAGACGACGCTGTACGAGGGCATCGCCCGCGTGAAGCCGATCGCCCAGGCGGCCGGCGAGGACGTCCAGGCGGGCAGCCGTGAGGTGCGGCTGCTGGAGTACCAGGTGGCTCTGCCCGCAGGCACCCAGCTGGCTTCCGGTACCCGCGTTCTGCCCGGCATGCAGGTGGAGGTCCTCGCCTCCCCTGACGCCCGCATGATCGGGCTCGTCCTCTGGGTGACCGGGGCCAACTTCGGCGACCAGGCCACCGCCTGGCGCCTGATCACGGAGGACCGGTCGTAATGGACAACCGCTTCGACATGAGCGACGTGCGGCGCCTCGAGCGGCACCTGGCGCGGGCCATTCCCCGCATACGCAGGGATGCCCGCTCGGTCACGATGCGCGGCGCCGTGAACATCAAGCGGGACTGGCGAAAGAACGCCCGGCAGTCTTCCGGCCGGCACGCGCCCGCCTACCCGGCGGCCGTGGGCTTCGACATCGCCAACTACGGGCGCGACATCGTCATGGCCATCATCGGCCCGGACAAGGAGGCCCCCCAGGGTGCGCTGGGCAACCTCCTCGAGTACGGGTCGGCGAAGAACCCACCGCACCGCGACGGGGGCCGGGCCCTGGACGTCGAAGAGCCCCGCTTCGAGGCTCAGATGGCGCTCATCGCCGAACGCGGCCTCGCCTGGTGGTGAGCAGATGACCACTGTTCCCGAGGTGCTGCCCCACCAGGACGCCGTCAAGGGCGCCCTGGAGACGGCCGGCCTGACGGTATACGTGGGCGGCGAGCCCACAACCGGCGGTTGGACGCGGCCGGACCTGTACGCGGTCCTCTACCCCGATCCCGGCATGTCCGTGTGCGAGTCCCTCGCCGACGAGCGCACCGACTTCGACTCCACCATGCAGATCACCTGCGTGGGCAGCGACGTCGAGCGCGTGCTGTGGGTCGCCGACAAGGTCCGCAAGGCTCTGGCCGCCCCTCCGATCGTCGAGGGCCGCTCCTGCTGGCCCCCAGAGGACCTGGGCGGGCCACCCGTAGGGCGGGATGACGACGTCACCCCACCCGTCTACTTCCTCCCGGTCCAGTACCGGATCCGCTCAACTCCCGCCTGATGGAGGGCACCCCATGGCAACTCTCACCACCCAGGCCATCTCCCTGGCCGGACTTGCGCCGAACTACAGCAACGCTGCTGGCGGCGGTGACAAGTGCGCGCCGGGAGATCGCAACTTCGTGCACGTCAAGAACGGCTCGGGGGCCAGCATCACCGTCACGCTCACGGCTGCGGCCGTTGTGCGCGGACAGGCCGTCTCCAACGTCACCGTCACCATCGCCGCCGGAGCCGACAAGATGATCGGCCCGCTCAACGAAGACCTTCTCAAGAACGCCTCCGACGGCCTGTGCGCCATCGGCTATAGCTCCGCGACGACCGTGACCGTCGCCGCCCTGCGGATCTGATCCGCCCCCAACCATCGCCCGCCCCGTGCCGTCTGGCCGGGGTTTTCTCATGCCCTGGAGGACCTCATGGGTGACCTGATCAGCGACGGCAAGACCCGCGTGGCGTGGGCGTCGTCCATTGCGAACATCAACGCGCCGACCACGACCGAGCTGAACGCGGCGCTCGATCTCACCAAGCGGATCACGCCGGACGGCCTGAAGACCGACCCGACGACCGCCGACGTCGACACAAGCTCACTGGCGTCCACTTTCGACACGAAGACCGTGGGCCGGATCGGCTTCGACAACGAGCTCACATTCAAGCGGGGCGACAACCCCAGCGACGACGCCCCCTACACGACGTTGATGTACGGCGTCAGCGGCTACCTCGTGGTCCGCCGAGGCATCGCCTACACCACGGCGTGGACCGTCGGGCAGCAGGTGGAGGTGTACCCGATCACCTGCGGGGAGCGGGCGAACGTGGCGCCGGCCGCGAACGAAGTCACGAAGTTCACGTCGCCGATGAAGGTCACGGACCAGCCCGCGACCAACGCGCTGGTCGCCTGATGGCGAGCATCGACGACATCCTCGCCGAGGCGACGCCCCGGGAGCGCACCGTCAGCGTGTGCATCCGGGGCGACCTGGCGGGCGAGGCGGAGCGCCTCGCGGACGAGCTGGCCAGGGTCTCCGAGGACTGGCAGCCGTCCGACCTCACCGAAGAGCACCCGGGCCGCGCCCTGGCCGCCCAGCTCAAGGAGGTCCGGGACAAGGCCCGCAAGGCTGAAGTCCCGTTCTCTCTGCGGTACATCGGCGACAAGGCGTACTCGGATCTGCTCGCCGCCCACCCGCCGACCAGCGACAACGAGGCATTCGGCGAGAGCTTCATCAAGGCGCTGATCGCCGCGTCCTGCGTCGACCCGGTCATGACCGAGGACCAGGCCGCCGAGCTGTTCGAGAAGCTCAACCAGGGCGAGATCAAGAAGCTGTTCGACGCCGCGTGGGACGTCCACAACAGCAGCGAACTCATCCCTTTCTCGTTGGCCGCCTCCGCGCTCCTGGCGGCCCTTGGCGGCGAGAAGTAGAAGCCGCACGGGCATGGGGAGTTCCCCGGTCCGTGCTGATGGGCCGCGTCGTGCAGGACGGCGAGCCGCTGTGGCTGCGGGAGGACCGGGCCTGGGCTTTCGCCCTCCTGCACGTCGAGGCCGACGCGTGCCCGGAGTGCAGGCAGCCCTGGAGCGAGGCCACGGACAGGGCCAACGAGTTCTCCTACAGCGCCGAGCTGATCCGGTGCCACGCGTGCGCCACTTCGGCCCGGGCCGTGCGCGCCCACCAGGCCAAGAACAAGAGCGGCTCCGACGGGCTGCACGTCCAGATCGAGCGCATGCCCAGCACTGACTGACGAGGGGGTGACCCGTGGCCACCCGTACCGTCACCGTCCGGCTGCGCGCGGACATCAGCCAGTACACGCGCGGCATGCGGCAGGCCGCCGACAACACCTCCCGTCTCGCTGGCGCCGGGGCTGCGGTCGGCACGGCGATGGTCACCGGCTTCGCCATCGCTGCCGCGTCGGCCGCGAAGTTCGACAAGGCTCTGAGCAACGTCCGCGCCGTGACCGGGGCTTCGTCGACGCAGATGAAGCAGCTGCGCGCGGCGGCCCTGGAAGCGGGGAAGACCACCTCGTTCACCGCCACCCAGGCCGCTGACGCCGAAGCGGAGCTGGCGCGCGCCGGCGTCTCGGTCGCGAACATCACCGGGGGCGCCCTCAAGGGGTCCCTGGCGCTGGCCGCGTCCGGGCAGATGGACCTCGCCGACTCGGCGACCATCGCCGCCCAGACGATGAACACCTTCGGCCTACAGGGCAAGGACGTCAGCCACATTGCCGACGTCCTGTCCGCCGCGGCCAACAAGAGCGCGGCCGACATGAACGGCCTGGGCATGTCCCTGCGCCAGGGCGGCCTGCTCGCCAACCAGACCGGGCTGTCCCTCGAGGACACCGTGGGAACGCTCGCCGCGTTCGCCGACCACGCCCTCATCGGCTCCGACGCCGGTACGTCCCTGAAGGTGATGCTGCAGCGACTCACGCCGCAGTCGGACGAAGCCCGCAAGATGATGGACCGGCTCGGCTTCACCGCCTACGACAGCCAGGGCAAGTTCGTCGGCCTCACCAAGCTTGCCGGGAACCTCCAGTCGTCCTTCAAGAACCTCACCCCCGAGGCCCGCAACGCCGCGTTCGCCACGATCTTCGGATCGGACGCGGTCCGCTCCGCGACGATCCTCTACGAGCTCGGCGCGCAGGGCATCCAGAAGTACGTCAAGGCCGTCGACGACCAGGGCGCGGCCGGCCGCATGGCGTCCATCCAGACCGACAACCTCGTCGGCGACCTGCAGCGCCTGCGCGGCGCCATCGAGGTCGCCCTCATCGAGGGCGGTACTTCCGCCAACAGCGCGTTGCGCGGCATGGTCCAGTGGGTGACCCGGCTGGTCAACGCCTACAACCAGCTGCCCGCCGGAGCCCAGCACGCCATCACCATGCTGACCGGCATCGGCGGCGCTGCCACCCTCGCCGTCACCGGGTTCGTTCTGCTGCTCCCGAGGATCGCCGCCACCCGCACCGCGCTGACCCAGCTCGGCATCACGGCCGCGCGGACGCGGGTCCTCCTCAATGGCCTGGGACGCGCGGGTGTGGTCGTCGCGACCCTGGAGGCCATGTCCTTCGGCGCAGACAAGCTGAAGCAGGCGTTCGAGGACGCCCCGCCGAACGTGTCGAAGCTGGGCAACGCCCTCTACACCTTCGGCAAGACCGGCAAGGCGACGGGCGAGCTCACCAAGAAGTTCGGCGCTGACCTCAACGACTTCGGGGACGCTGCGGCCCGTATCGCCCACCCGGGCGTCCTGGACCGCATCGGTGACTCGCTCTACACCATCACCCATCTCGGCTCCGACTCCCAGCCTCTGGACGAAGCACGCGACAAGCTCAAGGCTGTCGACGAAGCCCTCAAGAACCTGGTCCAGGGCGGCGCCCCGGACGTCGCAGCGCAGGCGTTCAGCCGACTGGCCAAGGAGGCCGAGGCGCAGGGCACGTCGACGGAGAAGCTGCGCACGCTCCTGCCGGGGTACTCCAACGCGCTGACGGACACCGACACCCAGTCGAAGATGTCCGCGGACTCCCAAGCCCAGCTGGCGAAGGAGATGGGCCTCACCGCCGACGAAATCCAGGACCAGCGGTCCGAGGCGGAGAAGCTGGCCGACGCACTGAAGGGCCTCAACGGCACTGCGATCTCGACGGCCCAGCAGGAGATCCAGTTCCGCCAGTCCCTGGCCGACCTCAATGACGCGGTGAAGGAGAACGGCCACTCGCTGGACGTCACCACGGAGAAGGGCCGCAAGGTCAAGTCAGCGTTCCTGGATGCGGCCAACGCGGCGATGGAGCACGCCCAGGCGGTCGCCGAGGAGAAGAACAGCCAGCAGGCCGGGCAGAAAGTTCTTGAGCGTGACATCGGCCTCCTCAAGGAGGACCTCAAGGCCAGGGGATTCTCCAAGGACGCCGTCGACGCGCTCGCCGCCGCCTACCTGAGGCTGCCGGCAGGCGTGGCCACGACGGTCACGACACCGGGCGCGGAGAAGGCCGCGGACGAGCTGACGACGCTGGGGCAGAAGCTGTCCTCCGTCCCGGCAGGAAAGTCGATCACGGTGCGGGCGCCCAGCGGTCCCGCCATCAAGGCGCTTGAGGACGTCGGCTTCACGGTGAAGAGGCTGCCCAACAGGCAGATCTCCATCACGGTGCCCACCGGAGGGGTGAAGACGGCGCTGGCCGCCCTGCAAGCGCGTATCGACGCCCTGCACGGCAAGACCATCACCCTGATCACCGAGAACCGGACGATCAATACCGGGAAGGGCGGCCGGGGCGTCAATGCGCAGGCCGACGGCGGCATTCTGACGTTCTACGCCGACGGCGGCATGCACGAAAACCACGTCGCGCAGATCGCCCGGAAGGGCACGTGGCGGGTATGGGCGGAGGACGAGGCCGGAGACGAGGCGTACATCCCGCTCGCCCCGTCGAAGCGTTCGCGGTCCCGTCAGATCGCCGCCGAGACGGTGAAGCGTCTCGGCGGTTCGGTGCAGTGGTTCGCCTCCGGCGGTCTGCTCGGCGGGTTCCAGTACTCGCCGACTGGGCAGCCGGTGCTCGGTGGCCCCTCGGACGCGATGGAGCGCTACGACAAGGAAGTCGAGGCACTCAAGAAGGCGTGGGACGACCTCAACAAGGCGCTCGCCGCGCAGAAGAAGGCCGCCGACAACCTGAGGGAAGCGGAGAAGAACCTCTCCAGGGTCCGCAAGGGCCACCACACCGCCGCCCAGCTGCGGTCCGCCGAGGAGCGGGTCGACAAGGCCACGTCGGCGAAGAAGTCCGCGGACAAGAAGGTCGCGCAGGAGCGGCAGGACGTCTACGCCGCGGACAAGGCCCTCGGGGTGAAGAAGGGCGCCAAGGCGCCCGCCGGCTTCAACCTGAACGCCTACGAGGCGCAGCTCAACAAGTCCGTCGCGGCGACCGACAAGTGGAGGAAGAACCTCGCCAAGGTCGGCGCCCGGGGCGGCAAGGAGTTGCAGGCCCTGCTGGAGGGCATGGGCGAGGACGGATACGCCCTCGTCAACGCGCTCGCCAAGGCCAGCGACAAGCAATTCAAGTCGATCACCGACAAGCTGCAGAAGACCGGCGAGTACGCCAAGGCCACCCTCGCCGACTTCACGAAGCAGCTGAACGGCTCGACGAAGGAGTCCCAGCAGTTCGCCGCGGACCTGCAGAAGCTCGCGAGTGAGGGCTTCGGGGACCTGGCGCAGGCCCTGGCCGCCCAGGGCGACGCCTCGGCGATGACGCTCGCCCACGAGGCAGCGGGCAACACCGCCGCGGCATCGAAGGCGAATGCGCAGGTGAAGACCGCCCAGGGGACGCTGACCGGCGAGGACCTGGCCAACAGCCTGACCCTGCTGACGACGCTACGCGGCGCCCCGAACCGGGGGTTCGCCGACCTGATCGCGGCAGGTCTGGACGTGGCCACCATCAAGGCGTTGGTGCCGAAGATGACCGGGCAGATCAAGGCGCTGCCCGCGGCCTACAAGGACACCTTCGTGCGGCAGTGGAACCAGCAGGGCGGTGTCGCGATGGCGGCCGGCGGCATCCTCTCCCGGCCCACCATGGTGCTCGGCGGCGAGGCAGGCGTGCGTGAGTCGTGGATCCCCTGGAACAGCTCGTCGCGATCGAGGGCACTGCTGTCCAAGACCGCGGCCGCCATGGGCTACCAGCTGGTGCCAGCCGGACGGTACGGGTCGGCGCCCTCCACGGCCGCGGTGGCGCGCGAGGTGTCCAAGCACATCGAGGTGCACCTGCACGGCGCCAAGCAGTCGGCCGCCGAGCAGGCACACGACATCGCCCGCGTCATCAACTTCACCGGCTGAAGGGGGTAGGGCATGCCGTATACGCCAGGTGCCGCCCTGGGGGGCGGGGTCAGGGCGAGCCTGGGCGCCGTGGACCTGGGTGAGGTCGACGCCGATGGCACCGCCTGGTACCTCCAGACCATCAGGGGCTGGGACTCGCCGGGCGTCCGAGGCGAGTACACCGACCGGGAGGGCGACCACGGGACGTGGGCCTCCCCGGTCTACCTCGGCTCGCGCCCCGTCACTCTGGGCGGAACGGTCGTCGCCGCGTCGCAGGCCCTGCTGGAGTCTGCGATGGAGCAGCTGCGGGCAGCGGCCGGCCTGACGGACACCGTGCTGACGGTGTGGGAGACCACGCCGAAGCAGGCGACCGTGCGACGCTCCGGCGATCTGCTCCTGGAGTACGTGACCGACACCAAGGCGACCTTTTCGGTGATGGTGACGGCTGCCGACCCGCGCCGGTACGACGTCACCCAGCAGCAGGGATCGACCGCTCTCCCTTCGACCAGCGGCGGCCTCACCCTGCCGGCCACGATGCCGTGGACGCTGAGCGCCACCGCGGTGGCCGGGCAGATCATCGCGCTGAACGCGGGCACGTTCGAGACGAGGCCGGTCCTCGTCATCGACGGCCCTGTGTCCGCCCCGCAGATCCTTGCGCAGATGCCCGATGGATCGGCCCGGTTCCTCAACTACAGCCAGGACCTCGCGAGCGGCGACGAGCTCGTCATCGACACGGACGCCCACACGGTGACCCTCAACGGAGTGGTGTCGCGGCGCAGGTTCCTGACGATTCCGAGCGACTGGCCGGTGATCCCCGCGAAGAGCATGGTCACCTTCCAGTTCCGCGCCGCCGCCTACAACTCCTCTGCTCTGCTGACCGCCCGCTGGCGCTCGGCCTGGATCTGAAAGCAGCCCGCTGATGCCAGACACCCCGATGTTCCAGAACACCATCAGCTACAACGGGCAGAACCTCAGGGACGCCCTGAGGGCATTCGTGATGTCCAGCGGGACGACGTTCGGGACACGGGCGGGGGTACGGCCCGGCGACCCGGGACTGACGGTCACGCTGGCCGGGTCCACGATCAACGTGTCACCCGGCACGGCCATGCTCACCGATCACGGCGTCTACGTCGGTGTGCTCACCTCCACCTGGTCGGGCACGCTCACCGCCGCACACGCCACCCTCGACCGCATCGACCTGGTGTATCTGCGGATCTGGGACACCGACTTCGACGCCAGCGGCCTGCGGCAGACCGACGTCGTCTACCTCGCCGGTACCGCCTCGTCCACGCCAGTGGCCCCCACTCCGGCGGGCACACAGATCTACCTGCCCCTCGCCACGATCACCGTGCCCCACTCGGGCGCCGGCTCGCCGTCGGTATCCACCGCGGTACGGCCCAACACGGTGGCGCCGGGCGGCATCCTGCCGGCGTCGACCGCCCCGTCCAACCCGTATGTCGGCCAGTTCTACGACGACGGCTCGGGTCTGCTGCGCTGGAACGGCTCGGCCTGGCGCAGGATCAACCCCTACACGCCGCTCACCTCGGCTCAGGTCAGCCAGCCGTCCAGCTTCACCGCCGGAACCTTCCAGGACTTCCCAGGGGGCAACTGGGCGGCGCTGACGTTCACAGTGCCGCCGAGCGGGCTCGTGTGGATCAGCGTGGGAGGTGCCCTCATGAACACGAATACGGGCACCTCGTCCGGGTGGATGGCGTGGCGGGCCTCCGGCGGCGTGACCGAGGCGGCCTCGGAGGCGAACGGCCTGTCCACCGTCGGCTCCCGCAACTACGGCACACGCCGCGTCCTGCGCTCCTGGACGCCCGGCGCCAGCGTCACCCTTACCCCGCAGTACCTGTTCAGCAGCGTGGGCACCCTGACCACCGTCACCCGGGCCACTGACGGACTCCTGGCCGTCGAGCCCGTCGCGGCCCCATGACCGCGGTCACCCTCGCCTGGTTCGGATGCGACCTGCGCACCGGCAACATCATCGAGGACCTGTCCGCCCTCACCCCGTCAGGGGCCCTGTCCCGCAAGCTCGGCGAGGCCACAACGCTTCAGGCCAGCCTCTACCTGCCCGGCGCCCCGGACGACTGGGAGGCGGCCACCAACCCGGGCACCACCGTCCTCGTCGCCGTCGACAAGGCCACCGACATCCCCGTCTGGTCCGGTGTCACCCTCCCGCAAACGGGTGGCAGCGCCCAGACCGTGGACCTCGGCCTGTCCACCATGGAGCGCTACCTGGACAGCCGCTTCCCCGGCACCCAGACGTTCGTGGGCGCCGACCAGGCCGACATCATCACGGGCCTGGTCACCCCAGCCCTCACCTATGGGCCGCCGATCGTCATCGACGCCCCGTCCACCGGCACCACGCTGGACTACGCATCGGACGACGGCGACGACAAGAGCATCCTGTCCTGCCTTCAGGAACTGATGGGCCTCGAGGGCGGCCCCGAGTGGACGATCGACACCGTCTGGAACGCCAGCCACAACGGCTTCCAGTGGCCGCTCCGGGTGCGCCCGGCCATCGGCGTCCAGGGCGCAACCGCCGTCACCTTCGACTTCCCCGGCTGCGTCGACTCCTACAGCCTCGCCAAGTCCTACGAGGCCGGGAAAGGCGCCACCACCGTCCTGGCCCGCGGGGAGGGGGAGGGCAGCTCCCGCCTGACCTCCGCGGTGTACGAGGCCACTGCGCTGCTGGCAGCCGGGTGGCCGCGCTGGGAGTACCGGTTCACGCCCGCCACCGGCGTAACCGACCCTGACCAGCTCAACTCCCATGCCTCGCAGGCTGTGACGCTGATGTCGCAGGGTGCCCAGGTGTGGACCGTCGAAGCGGTCGCCTCCCAGGCCCCGCGGCTCGGCCAGGACTGGGCGCTGGGGGACACCCTCTGCCTGGCTGTCGAGCAGTCGCCGCGCCACCCGCAGGGCACCAGCGTGACCGCCCGCTGCTGGGCGTGGGAGCTGGAACCGGGATCCGACCGCGTCCGCCCGATCCTCGTGGAGGAGAGCTGAATGCCCAAACAGCTCGACCAGCTGCCCGGCGACCCGACCAGCCTGGCCCGGAAGGTGGCCGCTCTGGAACGGCAGATGCGGGAGCTGCGAGCCGCACGCCGCATGGGGGAAGCCACCGTCGGCAGGCTGCGGATCTACAGCGCCGACGGACTGACCCTCCTCGCCGAACTCGGGCCGACCGACGATGGGGGCGCCGGCCTTTGGACCCGCGGCCTCCAGGACCCGGACGAGATCCCCATCAGCGCCCGTCTCATCTCCGGCGGCCTGAGCTTCCAGCCGGTCGACGACCGGATCAGCGAGGTGCCGGCGAGCGTCGAGTACAGCGTTTTCCCGGACGTGGGAAACAACCTGGTGTTGGTGTCCGGATCGATCCGGGCATCGGACTGGCTGTCCATGGTGGACCTCGGCTCGGTAGCAGGCGGCGGCGTCCCCACCGTGGTCGTCAGCGCCTTCCGCGAGGTCGCCGGGGTAGGCGAAAGCGGCAACGCCAATCTGGACGTGCAGGGCGTCCTGACGGCCAGCAACTTCGCGTGGGGCACCACGAACATCACGCCCAGCGCCGCGAACACTCCCACCTCGGCGACCGTGTCGGGGCTCAGCGTCGCCGGCAGCACCTTCATCGCTCTCGTCACCGCGAACACCAGTCTGCCGGGCACGCAGGTCACCGGCGTCTCCTTCAACAACCTCACCTCAAGCGGCCTGACGCTGTGGCTGACCCGCACCAACACCACGACAACAACCCTGAATTGGATGGTGATCGGGCTGTGAGCGTGACGTTCGACCCCGCGCTGTACTACGAGGTCACAGCGCGCGACGACAACCCCGAGTGCGTGAACTTCGAGCAGGTCTTCACCGTGCCCGAGTTCTACAGCAACAACGGCGTCGACTGCTTCGTGCAGTGCGGGAAGTGCGGCCAGCACATGGAGATCCTCACCGCGACCCTCCTGGACCCGCAGCCCGAGGTCTCCTGACCCTCCCCTCTCAGCCCCGCGCCGCCCGGCTCGGGGCTCTACTCATGCCTGGAGCGACCATGCCCGACATCGCCCGACACCCGAGCACGACCCACCTGCTCCGCTACTTCGACTACAGCCACCTGCCGGAGCGACTGCACGACGAGGCCGACACGGACGAGGCGAACGCCTGATGCCCGAACTGTGGATGCCGGGCGCGACCCGGCTCGACATAGGCGACCACCAGCCCACCGACGGCGGCCCCGCCAAGGCCATCGCCCACATCACCTGGGACAAGAACGCCAGCGCGGCCAAGCCGGTGGACCTGGTCCCGTACACGGCCCTCCGCAGCTACTTCGCGCGCGGCGGCGCGCCGGTCGCCCCTCACATCCTGTGGGATCCGTTCGAGGGGCACTTCACCCAGTTCGTGCCCGCCAACTCCCGCAGCAAGTCGCTCGTCGACCAGGCGGGCGGCACCCGCACCAACCGCGCCGGCTCGGTCGTCCTCCAGATCGAAGCCGTCTTCTTCCCTTACTGCCGGGTTGGCACGAAGGTGTACCCGCGGCTCGTCGACACCCCGTGCAAGGGGTGGGCAGACCTTCAGGCCTGGGTGCACTCGTGGGGTGTCCCGAACTCGTGGCCCATGGGCCGCCCGGCCGACTTCACCCCGCACCGCAGCGAGTCCGTGTGGGAGAAGCAGGGCGGCTGGTACGGGCACAGCCAGGTCCCGGAGAACGACCATCAGGATCCTGGCTCCTGGCCAGAGTTCGTCAGCGTCACCTCGGCTCCGGCGACCAAGCCGGTCTACGAGCCGTTCCCCGGCGCCTCGTTCTTCGAGACGGGCCGCCGCAGCCCGGTCATCGCAGCCATGCACAAGCGGCTCGTCGCCGAGGGCTGCGGCCGCTACCAGTCCGACGCCAACGCCGACGTGTGGGGCCCCGGAGACGAGCGCTCCTACGCGGCCTGGCAACGCAAGCTCGGCTACACCGGCCCCGCGGCCGACGGCAGACCGGGCCCGACCTCGTGGGCGAAGCTCCACGTCCCCAACGTCTGAGAGGAACGCTCCGCCATGAAGATCTCGAAGATGTGGAAGGCCGTCGTCTCCGGTGCGGCGGCCGGCGCCGCCGCCGCGGCGACCGCCGTGCAGGACGGCACGGTCACGACCGCCGAGACCGTCACCATCGTGCTCGCCGTCCTCGGCGCGCTCGGCGTCACCTGGGCCGTCCCCAACCGGCCCTCCGCCCCGCCGAGCACCCCGGCGGGGTCCTGACCCTGCCCCATGAGCGCGACCTGGAGGCAGCATGGACGCCGCCCTGACCACAGCTATCGGCGTGATCGGCAGCGCCATCGTGGCCGGGGCGGCAGCCATGTACGGCTCCAAGGTCGCGGGGCGAGCCCAGCAGGAGGGCACCGCATTGACCGGCTACGACAACCTCACGCAACGCCTCGTCGCCGAGCGGGACAAAGCCGAGGCGGACCAGGCGAAGGCCGAGCAGCGCGTCGAAGTCCTCGAACTCGAGGTGGCGCGCTTGCGGCTGCTCGTCACCCAGCTGGGAGGCACCCCATGACGCGCACCGAACGGGTGCTCGCCCGCCGGTGGAAGCCGTTGGCTCTCCTCGCGTTCCTGCTCGCCCTCACCGGCGCCGTCCTGCTCGTCTACGTGCGCGTGCAGACCGAGGCATCGCGCGCCGACCAGCTCGCCGCCGAGGCCGACCTACGCGGCAGCGCGGTGTCCACGCTCGCGACCGACGTGCGGGTGCTGCGCGCCCAGATCAAGGCCAGGGGCGGCACGCCGGCCGCACCGGATCCGACCAAGGCCGTCAAGGATCTGCCCGACCGGGCGGCCGTGCCCGTCCCGATCCCCGGCCCGCAGGGACCCAAGGGCGACAAGGGCGACCCGGGCAAGGCCGCCCCCACGATCACGCCCGTACCCGGCCCCTCGGGGGCGGTCGGCGCCACCGGGCCCCAAGGACCGCAAGGCGAACCGGGGGCCGACTCCACCGTCCCCGGACCCCAGGGCCCGCAGGGCGAGAAAGGCGACCGAGGCGATCCCGGCCCAGCCTGCCCCGACGGCTACCGCCTCCAGGCGCCGTCCTGGGACCCGGACGCCCTCGTCTGCAGACGCGACGGAGCAGCCGACCCGAGCCCCACCCAGGAGCCGCAGAGCAAGGGCCTGCTCGGCCTGGCCGCGCTCACCATGACCGCCCGATACCGACGCCTGTAGCCACACGACGACGCCCCCTGCACGGTCACCATGGCCGTGCAGGGGGCGTTTCGTCATGTCTGCTTACGGGATCCCGTAAGTCCAACGACCAGCGCCTTTAGTCGTCGAGCTCGATGCGGAAGTCGACGATGGTGGTGTCGCCGCGGCGCACGATCGGGTGGGCGACCTCGACGATCCGGCCGGTGTCCGCGATGTGCTTGCGCGTGTACCGCAGGACCGGGACGCCGGCGCCGATGCGGAGCGTCGCCGCCTCCAGTTCGGTGGGCATGGCTGCGGTGAACGACTCAGTGACCGCCGTGATGCGGATGCCCAGGGATCCCAGCTGCGCCCGGGTACCGCCTGGCCACGGCTCGTTGATGGGGTCGGCGACCGGGGTGTCCACCACGTCCGCCCACCGCACATAGCTGGTCGACATCTGAGTGGGCTGGTCGTTGTCGTAGAAGACGAAGTGGCGGGCGAGGAGGCGTTCACCGATCTCGCACTCGAAGAGGGCCGCGAGTTCGGCATCGGCCTGGACGCGCTCGAACCGCTTATCGAGCCGGTACTCCGACCAGCCGATGCCCTGATCCCTGGTGTACGGCGTCGACTTGGCGCCGGGCGTCTGCCGGTACCGGTCGGCCGGCATGCGGTGGATGGCCGGGCGCTTGCGCACGACGGTGCCTGCGCGGGCCCGTGACTCGACGAGTCCCTCGTTTCGGAGGAGGGCGAGCGCGTTCCGCACAGTGATCTCTGAGACGTCGTACCGGGCGCAGAGTTCGGGAAGCGTGGGGATGCGGTCGCCGGGTTCGTACTCGCCGGACGTGATGCGATGCCGCAGGTCAGCGGCGATCCGCATGTACTCGGGCTGTGCCACGGCGATGCCCCCGCTTCCACTGATCGCGTCAATCTGTATACGCATACTCTCCCGTCCCACTTGACCAGCGCCAATCCCGGCAATCTGAATACACAAAGCAAGTATCCGTATTCAGATAACGTCTGTCTCCGGGGGAACAGTCATGCCCGAGTCGGGTCATACGTGGCGCAAAGCCTTCAAGGGCGAGCCCATCGAAGCAGCCCATGTCCGCCTGTGGACACGCGGCCGGGTGAAGCACCCCGACGCCCCGCCCATCGCGAACGAGCTGTACGTCGCTGTCCTCAAAGCCGGTGCCGACGTCATCACGATGACCCTCTCCACCGCGGGCAGCCGCATCCGCATCACCGCCGAAGGCGCCGAGCCGCTCCCCGTGACCTTCAGCCACGGTCCCGGCTGGATCCTCGTCAACGGCCTCGCCCACCTGTCCGGGATCACCACCGACGAGTGCGGCATCTGGGCCCAGTTAGGGATCGAGCGGTGAGGCGCGAGCCCCCGCCCGCCACCGAGCTGGGCTACGAGGCCTACTCGGGCCGCGCCTGCTGCTGGTGCGGCAAGAAGCTATGGAGCGGCGCCGTCAGCGCCGGCATCTCGCGCGGCCAGCAGGGCGCCGTCGTCCTCGACATCGAGGTGTACGCCTGCCCGTGCTGCGCCGTCCCGGAGACCAGCAACTCCGAGGAGGAGCACTGATGTACGAAGGCGTCCGCATCTGCTGCCGCTGCCAGCAAGGCATCCTGCCCGGCGAACCCTGGGAGGAGAACACCCACGACCGGCCGACCAGCGCGCCGCTCATCCTGTTCAGCCATAAGGGCGGCGTCTGCAAACAGCAGCCCCGCCAGGAGACCCCCGTCCGTTCCTGCACCCCGTGAGCACGTAGGGGCGGGCGGGCTGCGCGGCCCCGGCCGGTGGGTGCATCCCGGCCGGGGCCGGCCCATGTCCGGGGAACTGGACCAGTGTCTTACTGGTCCATCCCTGCGACCAGCGCTCCCACGTCTACTCGCCGCCGAACTCCTCACGGCTACCGAGGTGTGGATCGTCGAACACCCGGACCTCCCACCACTCTTGGAAGACGTTCGGCTCGTCCTTCTTCGGGAGCGCGATGCGCCGCACCTGGAAGCCGGTGCCGAGCATCTCGGCACCTTCCATGAACTGGGTGACGATGCTGATGTCCTGGGTCAGGATGAGCTTCGTCTGTCGCGGATTGGCGCTGTAGCCACCGGTGCGGTCGTCAGGCATCTTTCTCCCCCTCGTCCTCATCCTCCTCGTCGACGGCCAGGAGCATGTCCTCGTAGAGGATGACCTCGAAGCCTTCGACGAAGGAGTCAACGCCGTCGGTGTCTCGTTCCCAGCGGTTCTTGAACTGCACGCCAAGCCCCAGGGTTCTGGCTGCCTTGACGGCCTCCATCGCTTCCTCGAAGGTGCTGGGGTAGATCTCCTTCAACACCGCCGGATTGACCTCGTAGCCCGACTCCTCGACCCAGCTCATCGCTTCCCCTCTGCCGCTTTTCCTGCCGGAGCCAGCATGGGCGCGAGCGTCAGTTGGAGGCAGCGGTTCCGCGAGTCGGGCAGCCTTGATCGCCAGGCTTTCGGGCCAGCGGCGGGCCAGCTAATGATCTTCAGAGGCGGGTAAGCCCCGGCCCATCGCGAGGATTCGAGGCTGCGCAGCAGGTGAAAACGTTCCTGCACCAGTAAGCGAGAGTGGGGCGGGTGGGACTCGAACCCACGGCCGACGGATTATGAGTCCGCTGCTCTAACCGGCTGAGCTACCGCCCCATAGCGGCGTGTCGCGTACATGTGTGCGCGCCGTCTGCCGCAGCATAGCCGCTCATACGATCTCCTGCTTCGTATGGTCGACTTCGCATGCCCTTCAAGACTCCGCTCTGACCTGCACGGTTCCCAGGACCGGGGCGGACATGAAAAAGGACCCCGTCGGGGTCCTCGTTCAGCATGCTCCCCCGACTGGACTCGAACCAGTAACCTGCCGGTTAACAGCCGGCTGCTCTGCCAATTGAGCTACGGAGGACCGAGCTCCCCCGACTGGACTCGAACCAGTAACCTGCCGGTTAACAGCCGGCTGCTCTGCCAATTGAGCTACGGAGGAATGCCTCGTTGCATCGAACGTACCTACCTGGGTATTCGCCAGGGGGCGGGCGCTCGCTGCGACACATACATTAGCGCAAGCAGGGGGGTGCTCCGCCAATCGGTTCCCCCGGCACCGGCCTACACGAGGGAAGGGTGGCCTCCATGCGCTACAAGCTCACGTTCGTCGTCGGTCTGGCACTGGGTTACGTGCTGGGCACGCGTGCCGGACGCGAACGCTACGAGCAGCTGAAGAAGTCCGCACGCCAGGTCGCCGAGAACCCCGCGGTCCGCAACACCGCGGAGTCGGCCGCCCAGCAGGGCCGTCAGTTCGCGGGCAAGGCGTACCACGCGGTGAGCGACAAGGTCGGCGACCGGGTCCCGGACTCGGTGGCCCAGCGGGTGCGCTCGCTGCGGGACCGCAACAGCGACGGGACCGGCGCCGACGACTGGGGCACCAGCAACACCTAGGACCGGGCAAACACCTAGGACCGGGCAAACACCTAGGCCCGATCACCACCTGGGCCCAGCAGTCCGCCCAGGCTCGCCCAGGGTTCGTCCACGTTCGGGGCGGCCGCGCGGCGAGGTGTCGTGTGGTCGGCTCGTGGTCGGCTATTGACGCCACGCGCTCCCGGGCCGCCCGACCCATAGAATTTCGGTCATGGGGATAGTCGCCGGGCTGGACAGTTCGCCCGATTTCACTCGCATCGTCGTCTGCGACGCGGACACAGGTGCCGTGCTCAGGCAGGGGTACGCCCCCCACCCGCTGGACGGCGACCGACCCTCCGACGTGGATCCGCAGGCCTGGCTGCTCTCCCTCGGTGAGGCGGCCGGCGGCGGACTTCTCGAAGGTGTGCAGGCCATCGGCGTGTCGGCCCAGCAGAACGCCGTGATCCCGCTGGACTCGCAGGGGAACACCGTCCGCCCCGCGATGGTCGGCGGTGACCGGCGCACCCAGATCGCGGCGGCGGATCTGCTCGACGCCCTGGGCGGGCGGGAGGCGTGGGCGCAGGCCGTGGGGTGTGTGCCGCAGGCCGCCCAGCCCGTCACCAAGCTGCGCTGGCTCGCCAAGAACGAGCCCGACGCGGCCCTGCGCGCCGCGATCCTGATGCAGGCCCACGACTGGCTGGTCTGGCAGCTGCTGGGCCGGCCCATGCGAAGGACCACCGACCGGGGCGGGGCCTCGGGGACCGGCTACTGGTCGGCGGCCACCGGAGGCTACCGCCCCGACCTCGTCGAGCTGGCGCTCGGTCACCAGGCCATCCTGCCCGAGGTGATCGGTCCGGCGGAGGCGGCCGGTACGACCCCGGAGGGGCTGCTGATCTCCGCCGGGACCGGCGAGACCATGGCCGCCGCATTCGGGCTCGGGATCGGGCTGGGTGACGCGGTCGTGTCGCTCGGGGCCTCCGGTTCCGTGATGGCCGTACACCCCGAGGCGCTCGTCGACAGCTCCGGGATGATCACCTCCCTGGCCGACGCGACCGGTATGCATCTGCCGGTCGTCACCACGCTGAACGCCGTACGGACCCTGCGCGGGACCGCCGAGTTGCTCGGGCTGGCGGATCTGGAGGCCCTGTCCGATCTGGCGATGAAGTCGACGCCGGGGTCGCACGGGCTGGTGCTGCTGCCCTATCTGGAGGGTGAGCGCACGCCGAGTCTGCCGCACACGGCGGGGACGCTGGCCGGGCTGCGGCGGGAGTCGATGAAGCCGGAGCATCTGGCGCGGGCCGCGTTCGAGGGGATGCTGTGCGGGCTGGCCGACGCGCTCGACGTGCTGCGCGGCCGGGGCGTCGACGTACGGCGGATCTTCCTGTTGGGGGCGGCCGCCGAGCTGCCCGCCGTGCAGGCCGCGGCGCCGGCGCTGTTCGGCGCGCAGGTCGTCGTACCACAGCCCGCCGACTACGCGGCGATCGGCGCCGCCCGGCAGGCGGCCTGGGCGCTCGGGGCCTCGCAGGGGACCCTCGACCCGCGCACTCCGCCGGCCTGGCAGGGCGCGGCGGCGCAGGTGCTGGAGCCGGGTGAGGAGCTGGCGGTGGGACAGGCCGTGCGGCAGCAGTACGTGTCGGTGCGGGAGCAGACGCATCCCGGGGCGTTTCGGGCGTGAGCGGATAAATGGACCGGTCGGCGGAAGGTAAGGGTCCGGTATGGGTGGCACCCGGAAGGCTGGACCGGGCACTGCTCTCGGCTTAATCGGTTGAGGTAACGCGGGGGGAATGTTCGACGATGGGTGCCACGGGCAACATACCCGCCCCACCGCCGACTCCGAGAGACGTAGCGTGCTCATACGACTTCTGCGGACCTACCTCAGGCCCTACAAGAAACCCATCGCCGTGCTGGTGCTGCTGCAGTTCCTGCAGACCTGCGCCACTCTCTATCTGCCCACGCTGAACGCGCACATCATCGACAACGGTGTCGTCAAGGGCGACACCGGCTACATCCTCTCCTTCGGCGCCCTGATGATCGGCATCTCGCTGGCGCAGGTCGTCTGCAACATCGGTGCCGTGTACTACGGCGCCAAGACCGCGTCGGCGCTCGGCCGGGACCTCCGGGCCGCCGTGTTCGACCGGGTGCAGTCCTTCTCGTCGCGCGAGGTCGGGCACTTCGGGGCGCCCTCGCTGATCACCCGTACGACGAACGACGTGCAGCAGGTCCAGATGCTGGCCCTGATGACGTTCACCCTGATGGTGTCGGCGCCGATCATGTGCGTCGGCGGCATCGTGCTCGCCCTCGGCCTCGATGTGCCGCTGTCCGCGGTGCTGGTGGCCGTGGTGCCCACGCTGGGCATCTGTGTGACGTTGATCGTACGGCGGCTGCGGCCGCTGTTCCGGAAGATGCAGGTCCGCCTCGACACCCTGAACCGGGTGCTGCGCGAGCAGATCACCGGCAACCGCGTGATCAGGGCCTTCGTACGGGACGAGTACGAGAATGACCGGTTCCGGAAGGCCAACACCGACCTCACCGAGATGCAGCTGGCCACCGGCAACATGCTCGCGCTGATGTTCCCGATCGTCATGACGGTGGTGAACCTGTCGTCGATCGCGGTGGTGTGGTTCGGCGCGCACCGCATCGACAGCGGCGGGATGCAGATCGGCGATCTGACCGCGTTCCTCGCCTACCTCATGCAGATCGTGATGTCCGTGATGATGGCCACCTTCATGTTCATGATGGTGCCGCGCGCCGAGGTGTGCGCCGAGCGGATCGAGGAGGTCCTGGAGACCTCGTCGAGCGTGGTGCCGCCGATCGCGCCGGTCACGGAGCTGCGCCGGCACGGACATCTGGAGATCCGCAACGCCGGATTCCGCTATCCCGGTGCCGAGGAGCCCGTCCTCAAGGGCATCGACCTGGTGGCTCGGCCGGGTGAGGTGACCGCCGTGATCGGCTCCACCGGCAGCGGCAAGTCCACGCTGCTCGGACTGGTCCCACGGCTGTTCGACGCGACCGACGGCGAGGTGCTGGTCGACGGCACGGACGTGTCGAGCCTCGACCCGAAGCTGCTCGCGAAGACGGTCGGCATGGTCCCGCAGAAGCCGTACCTGTTCGCCGGGACGGTGGCGACCAACCTCCGCTACGGCAACCCGGACGCGACGGACGAGGAGCTGTGGCACGCGCTGGAGGTGGCGCAGGCCAAGGACTTCGTCAGCCGGCTGGAAGGCGGGCTGAACGCGCCGATCGCCCAGGGCGGTACGAACGTCTCCGGTGGTCAGCGGCAGCGGCTGGCGATCGCCCGTACCCTCGTCCAGCGCCCCGAGATCTATCTCTTCGACGACTCCTTCTCCGCCCTCGACTACGCGACGGACGCGGCGCTGCGGGCCGCGCTCGCCGAGGAGACCGCCGAGGCGACCGTGGTGATCGTCGCCCAGCGGGTGGCGACCATCCGGGACGCCGACCGGATCGTCGTCCTCGACGAGGGACGGGTCGTCGGCAGCGGCAGGCACCACGAACTGATGGCCGACAACGAGACATACCGGGAGATCGTGCTCTCCCAGTTGACGGAAGCGGAGGCTGCCTGATGGCCGGGCCTATGGCGCGGATGATGGGTCAGGGCGGTGGTCCCGAGAGCCGTTCGATGGATTTCAAGGTGTCGGGCAAGCGCCTGATCTCCCAGTTCAGGCCGGAGCGGCTCACGATCTGTGTGCTGCTGCTCTGCGTGGTGGTGAGCGTCGGCCTGAACGTGGTGGGGCCGAAGATCCTCGGTCACGCCACCGACCTGGTCTTCTCCGGGATCGTCGGGCGGCAGATGCCGGCGGGGGCCACCAAGGAGCAGGTCCTGCAGTCCATGCGGGACCGCGGCCAGGGGCAGGTCGCCGACATGCTCCGCTCCACCGACTTCACCCCGGGCAAGGGCATCGACTTCGCGGCGGTGGGCGACGTACTGCTCCTCGCGCTCGGTACGTTCGTGGTCGCCGGGCTGCTGATGGCGGTGGCGACCCGGATGGTCAACCGGGCCGTCAACCGCACGATGTTCCGGCTGCGTGAGGACGTCCAGACGAAGCTGTCGCGCCTGCCCCTGTCCTACTTCGACAAGCGCCAGCGCGGCGAGGTGCTCTCCCGCGCGACCAACGACATCGACAACATCGGCCAGACGCTCCAGCAGTCGATGGGGCAGCTCATCAACTCGCTGCTGACCATCATCGGCGTACTCGCGATGATGTTCTGGGTGTCCTGGCTGCTGGCGCTCGTCGCGCTGGTCACCGTGCCGCTGTCGTTCGTCGTCGCCACGCGCGTCGGCAAGCGCTCGCAGCCGCACTTCGTGCAGCAGTGGCGCTCGACGGGCAAGCTCAACGCCCATATCGAGGAGATGTACACCGGGCACACCCTGGTGAAGGTGTTCGGGCGGCAGGACGAGTCGGCGCAGCAGTTCGCCGAGCAGAACGACGCGCTGTACGAGGCCGGGTTCAAGGCGCAGTTCAACAGCGGGATCATGCAGCCGCTGATGATGTTCGTCTCGAACCTCAACTACGTGCTGGTGGCGGTCGTCGGCGGTCTGCGGGTCGCGTCGGGCGCGCTCTCCATCGGTGACGTCCAGGCCTTCATCCAGTACTCGCGCCAGTTCTCGATGCCGCTGACCCAGGTCGCCTCGATGGCGAACCTGGTGCAGTCGGGCGTCGCCTCGTCCGAGCGGATCTTCGAACTCCTGGACGCGGAGGAGCAGGAGGCGGACCCGAAGCAGGGCGCGAAGCCGGAGGAGCTGCGCGGTCTGGTGGAGCTGGAGAACATCTCCTTCCGCTACGACCCCGAGAAGCCGCTCATCGAGAACCTCTCCCTGAAGGCCGAACCGGGCCACACGGTCGCGATCGTCGGCCCGACGGGCGCGGGAAAGACCACACTGGTCAACCTCCTCATGCGGTTCTACGACGTCTCCGGCGGCCGTATCACCCTCGACGGCGTCGACATCGCCACGATGTCCCGGGACGAACTGCGCGCCGGGATCGGCATGGTGCTGCAGGACACCTGGCTGTTCGGCGGCACCATCGCGGAGAACATCGCGTACGGCGCCGCACGCGACGTCACGCGCGGCGAGATCGAGGAGGCGGCGCGGGCCGCGCACGCCGACCGGTTCATCCGTACGCTGCCCGACGGGTACGACACCGCCATCGACGAAGAGGGCGCGGGGGTCAGCGCCGGTGAGAAGCAGCTGATCACCATCGCCCGGGCGTTCCTGTCCGACCCGGTGATCCTGGTGCTCGACGAGGCGACGTCCTCCGTCGACACCCGTACCGAGGTGCTGATCCAGAAGGCGATGGCCAAACTCGCCCACGGGCGGACCTCGTTCGTGATCGCGCACCGGCTCTCCACCATCCGGGACGCGGACACGATCCTCGTCATGGAGAACGGCTCGATCGTCGAACAGGGCGCGCACGCCGATCTGTTGGCGGCGGACGGGGCGTACGCGCGGCTGTACCAGGCGCAGTTCGCGCAGGCGGTGGCGGAAGTGGACTAGCCACGGGGCGGAGGGAGCCGCCGGGAGGCGGCCCCTCCGGTCAGGCGACCGTTCCAGTCCGGGTGACCGCTCTAGTCCAGGTAACCCCTCAGCTGGTCCGCGAACGCGTGGTCCCTCAGCTTGTTCAGGGTCTTGGACTCGATCTGCCTGATCCGTTCGCGGGTGACGCCGAAGATGCGGCCTATCTCCTCCAGCGTCCGCGGACGCCCGTCGGCCAGGCCGTACCGGAGTTGGACGACCTTGCGCTCCCGCTCCCCCAGGGTGGAGAGCACGGCCTCCAGGTGCTCGCGCAGCAGCAGGAACGCCGCCGACTCCACCGGACTGGCCGCGTCGCCGTCCTCGATGAGGTCGCCCAGCGCCACGTCGTCCTCCTCGCCCACCGGGGCGTGCAGGGAGACCGGCTCCTGGGCGAGCCGCAGGACCTCGCTGACCCGCTCGGGCGGGAGGTCGAGGTGGGCGGCCACCTCCTCCGGTGTCGGCTCGTAGCCGCGCTCCTGCAGCATGCGGCGCTGGACCCGGACGACCCGGTTGATCAGCTCGACGACGTGGACCGGGACCCGGATGGTGCGGGCCTGGTCGGCGAGGGCCCGCGACATGGCCTGGCGGATCCACCAGGTGGCGTACGTGGAGAACTTGTAGCCGCGGGCGTAGTCGAACTTCTCGACCGCCCTGATCAGTCCGAGGTTCCCCTCCTGGACGAGGTCGAGCATGGTCAGCCCGCGCCCGACGTACCGCTTCGCGACGGACACCACCAGCCGCAGATTCGCCTCGATGAGGCGGCGCTTGGCCATCCGGCCCATGACGACCAGCCGGTCGAGGTCGAGGGCGAGCCGGCTGTCCAGGTCGGCCGCGGTGCTGAGCCGCTCCTCCGCGAACAGACCGGCCTCGACGCGGCGCGCGAGTTCGACCTCCTCGGCGGCGGTGAGCAGGGGGATACGGCCGATCTCGCGGAGGTACTGGCGGAACAGGTCCGAGGAGGGGCCGCCGGTGTCGGCGCGGGCGCGGGCCGCGGCGGCCGTCTCCACCGGCTCGGCGGGCTCGGTCTCCACTGCCTCGGCGGGTGGTTCGGCGGGCGGTTCGGCGGGCTCGGGCGGGGCCTCGGCCTCCGCCGGGTCGGCCTCGGGGTGGTGC
>Ga0182008_10000435_pt1 | contig 31749 bp, 23 predicted proteins | sample Sormic07211129_1_FD_120482 | JGI IMG/M metagenome (GOLD analysis project Ga0182008, IMG submission 120482) | Rhizosphere microbial communities from Sorghum bicolor, Mead, Nebraska, USA - 072115-129_1 metaG | ecosystem: Host-associated > Plants > Roots > Rhizosphere | place: USA: Nebraska...
ATTTATGGCGTCACATTCATTGACCATAATTCTAAAATGGTGTCGAACGGGTCACGGTTAGGTAAGGAATTTTCTGCGAATGTTTTTGATGACCTATGGAATAAAAGTAGCCAAATTCACCTTGATCGCAAAGTATTAAGTAACGCAAAGGACGTAAAATATGATAAAATTCCAGAAGAAGTGCCTCATCCGCTCTTTGGTTTTTTAAATGCCGACCAAGGAATTGAGGAATCTTTTATCGACGGGCTCGGCTCTATTTTGCCACTTGGCCAAGGTGATGATTATGAAGAACTGGTATTTGAGAATAGTATTAAAAAGAGGAAAAGGAGGCGCGATAAAAAGTAATAACTATGCGCAGCATATTGAATCATAGTTTAAATTGAATCTTATATTTTTCAAAAACTTAATTTTATTATGTAAAAAATTGAATATCAATACATTATAAAACCTGTATTGATCAAAATATTATTGGATCGTGCCCATCCAGTGAAATATATGAACCGCGATTTCGGGCGCAAAACGCCTAAAACTTTAGATCATGAAAAAATCTCAAATTAATTATTCTCAAAACCGCAATTTTAAGACTTTAGCCCGAACCTCACTCACTACAATTCTGGGCGGAAATGTGCCTTCGCCAGTCAACTGTATAGTTTACTCTATTACAACTTTAGATGATGGTACTGAGAGAAGATATGTATCAGGTACAACAAACAATGCTTCTGATGCACAAGCTTATGCTTCGCAACATGCCCAGCAAACTGGTGGCCGGTACGGCTATGACTGTGATAGCGATGGTTATCAGCATCAGTATTATGTAAGCTGAAAATCAATGTGACAAATTTTTCTTCCGAAAGTTGCACCTAGATATCATGCTATTTATTTTTGAATAAAAACAGCTATGTGCAACTTTCACTTTCATCTTTATAAGAAGAAATTTACCCTACCATTATTCCTTTTTAGTTTTTCTATAATCCCGATCCTATTACAGGGAAAAGTTCGCTTACCCGGAGAAATAACTGCATATCTAAACGATACGCTCGCATCTAAAATTAGTATTACCTTACCCGCCAGGCAAGAATATATTCTGGTGTCAGATTTCGATGTCGTTTATAAATTCAAAAACTTAGCAGATACTGCGAAAGATATAGCCATAGATTTTAAGCTTACAAAAATTAAAGAATTCAGAACACCAGATAAGCAGGTCATTTTGCTTTTTCCCGGAGGTGAAGAACAAGATTATTCAATTGTCAACGGGCTTCTTTATCCCCGTAATCAACCAGCGAGAGAAGGTTTAATTTCTAATTATTTAGCGCAGGTTGGATCGGCTTACGTTTATAGCCAGAAACGAAATGTTAAACAACTTAATGGGGATGATCATGAGTTGTATATTTCTCAACGATCAGGATTACTGCAAACTGATCTTGCTAAAATTCAAGATATGCAGCATGCGGGTCGTTTAAGTGCAGACCGTACAAAATTCATCAGCATGTATCGAAAGCTTACTGAAATTCCCATCATTCTTCAAAATGTTGATTTCTCTTGGATGTCCCACAATCGGCCTGATATTTTCCAGAAATATTTATCTGATTTACAAGATTTAAATATGCTTAATGGCGAAGTGGCCACAATGGCGCTTGACCATTTGTCGTGGTACTATGCAAAATTATATCCAGATAAAACCTGGACCGACTTTTTACTAAGCAATCAAAAGGAATTGGGGCCTGGAATTATAGGCAAAAAATTTGCTGACTACGTTAAGAATGTAAGTCCAAGGTTTAGATCTACGATTGCCTTCCAAACAAACTATCAGAAAATAGTAACTTATGCCTCCGAAAAAGATATACAACTCTTAAGTATCATAAAATGGTCCAGCCAAACCAGCCTTAATGATTTGAATAGTATTATTCTTCTTGACGGAGATGAACATCAGGTAAGCCTGAAAGGGATCATGGATCAAAGTCAAAAATCATATTTCCTGATTGATTTCTGGGCCAGTTGGTGTAAGCCCTGCCGAGCACAAATTCCTTATCTTAAAGCTGATTTACCTGATCTGGCCACTGCCGATATAGATGTGATTGGTATTAGTTTAGATAGTTCCAATTCGTTATGGAAAGCTGCGCTGAAAGATTTTTCCACTCAACAGCAAAAAAAACAATTTCTGATTAGTCGCGGAAAGGATAATTCTAATCCCCTGATTGAGATCTTCGGTTTAAATACTATTCCGCATTATGCTTTGGTCTCAAAAACCGGACAAATCAAAATCTTTAAAACATCCCTTGTTCCGTCAGAGGCTGAATTTAAAAGAGAGGTTATAAATTTCGCACGTTAAAGCAAAAGCGAACTTGATCATCTCAGTTATTCGTTTTCTGCTCAATACTGCGACAATTTATTAGAGCTTAATATGTTGCATTAAATACACAAAATGCTGCTCAATAGATTGCTCCGGTATCCGGTATTATGATCGCCAGGCTGAGAGATGAATGTTGCCGGGATTTTTAAAATTGAGCACAATTATGAAGAATTATTTAAGCGGATAGTATATCCAAACTAATTGCCGGACCTAACCTGTTCAGATCCGCTGGAAATGTGGTTTTGACCTTTAGACATTTTAGTATTTCCAAATGAATATCTTAAATTGACTATAAGTCGCCTGCTGTCATTATTAGAACGGTTATAAACTCCAATGTTATTAAATACAGTGTATGACGATACGTATTTAGTTTTAAATATGTCTCTGGCAGCAAAAGAAAGTTGTAGATTTTTCTTAAAAAATGACGAGCTTACTGACAAATCAAAATAACAATATCTATAATTTCTGTAAATGCCACTTGTTTCGGGAAACTGATAAGTGAAATCAATACCGCCAGTTAAAGTTTTAGATTTATTCAAGGTTAAACTATTAGTGACTCTGAAATCACTCCCATAACCGCTTACACGTTGTTTAGTTAGTGGAGAAGACGATTTTGTGATACTATAGTAAACCGAAAGTTGAGCGTAACTTTCTAACCAAGAAAAAGGTGTTACACTCACATCATTACTCAGATAAAAATTTTGAGCATTTAAAAAGTTTCCAACGGTTGAAGCTAGATTATTCGAACCGTCAGATATCACTTGAATAGAGGTTGGTAAATCATGACTTATACTATATGAGAGACTCGTACTAAAAATGCTATTATAAGTATTTGATAATTCAAAATTATCTGTAAATGATGGAGTTAAGTATGGATTTCCAGTAGAATATTCATATTGGTTAAAATAAATTTTAAAAGGATTGAGAGATGAAAAATTAGGTCGTCCAATTCTACGTCCGTAGCTAATCGATAAAACATCCTTTTTACTCGCCGGATAAGTCAGGTAAAAAGTTGGGAAAAAGCCCACATACGAATTTTTGTTTAGCTGTGATAACATTGGTGATTCACCTACTGTCTGCGTAGCTTCCGTTCTTAAACCTAGCTGAATCTTAAATCTACCTAAAGAGGCATTCATTGAGCCAAAGATTGCCTGGGTGTTTTCTGAAAACAGAAATTGATTTTCATACAATATTTCGGGTAAAGAAGAAACGGAATAAGATTGATTGAACCTTATATTATTATCACTGTTTAAAAAAGACGCTTTAGCACCAAAAGTATATTTTATTTTTCTGGTAGGTAAATGCATAACCAAATTAAGTGTATACCCCTTAGATAAAAGTAGATTACCTGAGTTAATTTGATTGACAGGGAGATTCGTTAATCTATAATCATCAAACGTGTTATAATTGACACTTTTGTTATCAATACCTGTTTTACTATCAAAATAATCTGCATCGAACTGAATATCCCGCCCTAAAGAATCCAATACTTTTGAATAGTGCACATTAAATGCCTTTGTGTTAAATTTCTTATCTCCATATACCTTCGCGTGAATAACTGAATCCAGTGTACTGGTTTTCTTATCCGAGATACGAATCTTACTATCACTAATCATATCAGGATAGGAAATATTGGCATTGTAGGAAAGCCCAATGGAAGATGTCTTAGATAATGAGTAATCAAATCCTATCGCACCACTAAGATATTTGGATTTCTCCTTCATCTGATACAGCTGATCCCAGGTCTGATTTTGGTAAAATCGTGAGACTGATGTTGTAGGTCCGTTAGCCCCTATCCCTCCGTTAAGATTAGCAAACATCAATAATTTTTTGACATTATAATTAATATTAAGCCCTGTTGCTGTTGAATAATAAGTTGTTTTACCAGCCCTTTGAGACAGACTTACCAAATATCCTGGTTCTTTTAACTTTTTGGTAACAATATTAATAATACCGCTGTTACCCTCTGCATCGTATTCAGCTGGAGGATTTGTGATAACCTCTATCTTAGCAATACTGGAAGCTTTAATAGATTTTAGAAAATCTGTCAATGGTGCACCAGACAACCTAATCAACTTATTATCTACCATAATGGCTACTCCCTGTTTACCTATAAGTGAAATACTGTTATCTTCAACCTTGACCATAGGCGTTTTCCCAAGAAGATCATAGCCATCAAACCCAATGGTGTTGATATTATTCTCAACGTTGAAGACCAAACGATCAATTTTTCGTTCGATAAGATTTTTACGGCCATTAACCGTAACCTCATTTAATTGTTTAGTATTTTCACTGAGAACAATTGTGATATTTCGATCGTCGTTTGGCTTTATGTTTATTCTTTTCGTCTGAAATCCTATTAAAGAAAATGTAAGTTCATATTCGTCATTTGCACTTATTTCAGAAGAACTAAAAGTACCAATACTATCTGTAATTAAACTTTCGTTATGTCGACTAAAATGATCTTTGATAGAAATATAAACATAATGTAAAGGCTTGTTATTTGTGTCTTTTACTACACCTCTAATCTTCTGGCCAAATAGAAGAAATGGTACTAATAGTACTATCAAACATGCGGAGCGTTTCATAAAGATAAAAGTATAATGAGCTGACTGTTTTGTTGTAATCTTCACTAGTCAAAACAAATATAGTATTTACGTTATAAGATTATAAAATTTTTAATCTCAAATATTGAATTCATAATAAATGATAAATTATTCAAAAAATATTGAAATAAAATTTGGATTTGTTTTAAAAATATTTTTAAATTTAAACCATAGTTAATCAAGAATTATTTGAAAGTCTATCATATCATTTGAAATAAATCTGGATTGAATTGAGATAACTGGTGACTGTCATGCCACTTATTTTTCTGACGTAAAGAGCTCTTAAATCTTAAAATCTAAATAATTTACATCATGGAAAAAACAATAGATAATCTAATCAAAAGATTAAATCTTACAGAAAGAAACAGCACCGCATCAGGCTTCTTCAGCATCAGAGGCGGGTTTAGCCTTCTATCTTATTCTGGCAGCAATGCTGCATGTACCAACAACGGTGTCTCCTGTTCAGGAACAAATACCGGAGATTGCACAAATTCACAAAGCACAGATTGCTCAAGAGCAACAAATAAGACTGCACGATCTGCCTGCTCAAATCTCTCTTGCGTTCCAGTTTAAAGATTTTCAATCATCTTTTCGATGATTGAAAATAGATGAATATAAACCGGTGAAATTTATAATAAAATATTAATCAAATGTTTATTAATATTTATAGATCATTTATAATCTCTTGATCCTCAACAAAAGAATATAATACCAAACGTTCTAAATCTAAAAACGATATCATGAAAAAATCAATTCACAATCTAATTTCCAAATTTGGAAGTGATTCAACTGGCTTTATTAATATCAAAGGCGGTGCTACAAGTTTAGCACACGAACTCTCTAGCAACCAGAGTTACTGCAATAATAGTGGTACGTGTACTGGGACTAATGATTCTAATTGTACCAATTCTAAAGATTGCACAAAGGCTACCAATAAAGGGTCCGGCTCGGCATCGTGTACAAATTCAAATACCTGTTTTTTTTAAAAGAAATCATTATGGAAAAGAATATTCAAAACTTATTAAATAAGTTAGGCACTTCATTAAGTTCCACAGGATTCGTAAGTATTAGAGGGGGTGCTTCAAGTCTTCCTCAAGCTGGAACTAATAGTCATAATTGCGACAATACAAAAAAGTGTTCAGGAACAAATTCTGATGTCTGTACAAACTATGATTGTCCAGATGCTACAAACAGTAAAGTCGGTGGCTGCACAAATTCGAACACATGCTTTGTTTAATCCGTAATTATTAGAACTAAATATAATCCTTGGCAAGTTGTATCTTAAATAAATTAATCTTGCCAAGGATTAATATTGTTCACAACATTCGGATACAATAATTAATTTTAACGATCTCAATGCATGAAAATCTACAATTTTGAGGTTTTATATTTGTGAGAATTTAATAGAAAATTATCTATTTTTTGATCAAATTTATCTCTTTAAATTGGACTCTTGCAATCATACATGATTAAAAACACTCAAAATTGTAAAATTCCAATTTTCATAAATATTGAATCTAAGCGTCAATTACAAAATTCAGTCTAAATACACACCTCAATATGAAAGCCAGCCAATTTAATGTTTTCTTTCCGCACGAAGGATACCAAGTAGGTTACAATGGATTCTCAAATGAATTTATAATTTTAGAACCTTATTTATTTGAACTCTACAAAGTCGCTAAAGAAAACGATTTTGAGGAATTGAACCTTCATAGTCCAGAATTTTACACTTTACTTAAAGAAAAGGATTTTTTTATCACTGATGATATTGATGAAGTTGACAGAGTACGTCAAATGTCAAAGTTAATCGATAATGACGACACAAAATATAAGCTCCACATTAATCCGACCATGAACTGTAATTTTAAGTGTTGGTATTGCTATGAGACTCATATTAAAGATTCCAAAATGGATCAACTCACAATATCCAATACAGAAGACTTTGTAAAGCAAATCTTTGAAAATAAAAAATCTCTAAAGGAATTCTCCCTTTCGTGGTTCGGTGGAGAACCATTATTGTACTTCCATAAAGTTGTCGTTCCAATACTGAAATCCACCTACGAAATTTCAGAACTGCACAGTGTTTCTTTCAACTCTGCTATAACTACAAATGGGCTTTTAATTGACCAAAGTGTGATCGATCAATGCCTGAGATATAATTTAAGTTTTTTTCAGATAACTTTAGATGGCAATAGAGAAAAGCATGATAAAGTAAGATTCATCTCCGAAGGTAGAGGCTCTTACGATAAAATTGTTGAAAACATATTTAAACTTGCTAAGAATAAGATAACAGTCAATATCAGAGTTAATATTAGTGTTGAAACGTTAAGTGGAGTGTCTGAAATTGTTAATGATTTTGAAGAGATGACTCCTGAAGATCGCCAATGGATACATTTCGACTTACATAAAGTTTGGCAGGTAGAGAAAGATATTGAACAAGAAATAAATGACTTTCGCTGGTTTTTCAGAAGTAAAGGCTTTACAGTTTCAAGTGGTTCTCACGATACGGTTATGAACTCATGTTACGGGGATCACAGAAATCACGCCACAATAAATTATAATGGTGAAGTTTTTAAATGTACTGCAAGGGATTTTACTACAGGTAATAGCGAAGGCATTCTAAAGAGTGGAGGATTTATAGAATGGAACGAAAAACTTGAAAAAAGGCTTGATAGTAAATTTAAAAACAGACCTTGTTTAGAGTGCCCTATTCTACCATTATGTGGAGGTGGCTGCACACAACAAGCCATTGAGCATGAAAATGTCGACTATTGTGTTTATGATTTTGACGATAATAAAAAACTAGAAGTTGTAAAAAATAAGTTTTTCGAGATATTGGCTGACTATGCGTAAATATCCTTTTCAAAGGCAACATGATACGATAGATTGTGGTCCGTCCTGCCTTATGATGCTTAGTACATATCATGGAAAGAAATATTCATTGGAATATTTTAGAGAACTGTGTTATCTTAATCGGGAAGGTGTTAGTATAGTTAATATCGAAGAATCCGCAAAAAAAATAGGTTTCGATACACTAATAACAAGTTTGTCACTCGATAATTTAATAGAGGATTCACCGTTACCTTGCATTTTACACTGGAACCAGGATCACTTTGTTGTCCTTTACGAGATTAAAGCAAAAAAGTCGTGGCGTTCAACGCGTAATAAAGAATATACATTCATCTTAGGTGATCCTGCACATGGCATTGTTGAGATTGACTTAAAAACCTTTCATAGCTACTGGATAAATACTCCTGCTGGTAAGGGAATTGGTTTATTTCTTGAACCGTCATCTAACTTTCAAAATATTGAGCCCCGGGATGAATCTCCTAGGGGTTTTTTCTTTTTGGTAAAGTATCTTCTGCCATATAAACATTACATTTTTCAGTTGCTTATTGGAATGATAGCAGCAAGTGTTTTTTCTCTGTTATTTCCTTTCTTAACTCAGCTTTTAGTCGATGTAGGTGTTGCCGACAAGGACTTCTCATTCATCTATCTAATATTTGCATCACAGATTTTTTTGTTTATGGGTACCATTGCTATTGATATTATTCGCGGATGGCTAATATTACATATAAATACAAGAATAAGTTTGAATATAATTTCCGATTTTTTGATAAAGTTATTGAAATTACCAATGAAATACTTCGATTCAAAAGCTGTTGGCGATTTGACACAAAGAATACAAGATCATCATCAAATCGAGTCTTTCTTAACAGGTTCATTTTTAATGACTGTATTTTCAATGATCAATATATGTGTTTTTATGATTGTACTTGCCTTCTACAATTGGCTCATTTTGGTCATCTTTATTGCGATGAGCGCTTTAAGCTTGCTGTGGGTCATACTTTTTCAAAAACGAAGAGAAAATTTAAATTATAAATTATTTGCAAGGAATAGGGAAAACCAGGATAAAATATATGAAATGATTACCGGAATGCAGGAAATAAAACTTTTCGGAGCTGAAAATCAAATACGTTGGAATTGGGAGAATTTACAGGTTAAGTACTTCAAACTAAATGTTGATACTCTTACGTTAGAACAATTTCAACAAACTGGCTACCGGTTTTTAAATCATTTGAAGAATATACTGATATCTTTCATAAGCATCTATGCAGTCGTAAAAAACCACCTTACATTCGGCTCATTATTAAGTATATCGTATATCATTGGCCAGGCAAATGGACCAATAGACCAGCTGATCGGTTTAATCAAGGGTGGACAAGACGCTAAATTAAGTATGAATAGACTTCAAGAGATCCATAATAAAGAGGAAGAAGAGACTTTACATTGCATAACAGATCGTGCAGCAATAGCCTCTGGCGACATCATTCTTAATCACGTTTCTTTTCAATATGACGGTCCCCGTTCACCATATGTTTTAAAAGATGTAAATCTAAGAATTCCCAGAGGAAAAGTCACGGCAATAGTAGGGAGCAGTGGTAGCGGAAAAACAACATTGATGAAACTACTTTTAAATTTTTATTCTCCCACCGAGGGAAACGTTTATTTAGGCAAAGCAAGCCTTGATGAACTATCGCCTACAATTTGGAGAAGTTTATGTGGTACAGTTATGCAAGACGGTTTTGTGTTCTCCGATACAATTGAAAAAAATATAACCTTGGGCAAAGATGAGATTGATAACGAGAAACTAAAAACAGCGATGCATGTGGCTAACATTACAGATTTTGTGGATAATTTACCATTAAAAGGTAGCACTAAAATCGGATCTTCCGGTATTGGCATTAGTGGTGGTCAAAAACAGCGCATTTTCATCGCACGAGCAGTCTACAAAGATCCTGATTTTATCTTTTTCGATGAAGCGACAAGCAGTTTAGATGCTATTAATGAAAAGATTATAGTTGATAATTTAAATCAATTCTTCCATGGTAGAACTGTAGTTATAATTGCACATCGCTTAAGCACTGTAAAGAATGCCGATCAAATAGTTATGTTAGAAAACGGCAAAGTTATAGAGTGCGGAAATCACAATACATTATGCATTCAAAAAGGTAAATATTTTGAACTCGTAAAAAATCAACTTGATGTTAATTAAACTGTATTTAATACACGCATATGCCTACTCAAAATCCCTCTCTGGCCAATAACAATTTACGAAGTCATAAGGTTAATGAAGTCTTGGCGAGCAAGCCAAATTTATCCGTTCTTTTCGGAAATTCATTTATAGTAATTGTACTTTTGTGTTTCTTAACCTTTCTCAACTTCTATAAGATCCGTACCTATAAATCTCTTCAATTTAGAAGTCAAAATATAGCATCTAAAAACTCTGATGGTTCTTATACGCTCACACTGCTAATTAACGAACCGTTTGGAATCATAAAGAAATCTTTTAATAAGAGAAGCAAAATTAGTCTTTCAGTTGAAGGCAGAGAGGAACCAGTTATTACAACATCTATCTTAAAAAAAATAGACTACGCTAACAACGTGATCACCGTAAATGTATCTCCTCATATTACGAAAAAAATTCTTTCTGATCAAGCATTTTATACAGATGACGTAAAATTCGAAGAAAAGAAGAGATATATGTTTGGTAGCGTAAAAATTTCCACGGATTCTGCTTCACTTTTTACTCTTTTTATGAGAAAGATATCCGCAAGGAATAAATTATAAAAAGGGTATAAAGAATCCTCTCAAATTGATAATAGATATGTAATCAGGATGACTAGATTTCTATTACAATTTACAATCTCAAATCTTAGTTTTTGGCAAAAAGTTTCATTAGCAAGATTTGCTAATGAAACCAAATACAATACTTACGCCATACACGTATTAAAATTGGAACAACTCATAGCCTTATTGGTAGAGTCCGAGCAATCATACGAGTTTGTACAACTGTCAGTATTCGTTGACTTCTTACAATCAGCAGTTGTGTTAGTACAATTACCATTCTCGGGTGCAGGTAACGGCCCTTTATCTCGCATTGAACTGCCTCCCTTAATACTTACATAATTGAAGGTTGACATTCTGTCTGAGGCCTTTAATTTTCTAATCAAATTTTGGATTGACTTTTCCATGATCACATTTTTTTAAATGGTTAATAGATAATGTTTTAATAAAGCAAAATACAAAAAATATGACCTTGAAACAATAGGTTACTTATTTTTTATTAGGCAAACACTGCAATTTTTTTTCGTTCATTGAAGGTAAATGGAACTTATAGCTTTCATCGACTTTCATGACTTTAAAATAACTATCGTAATTTACTTTGGCTTGTCATTATATTCTTTTAAACGGTAAGTCTTTTCGATTAGATAGCACATCCCCTTAGATTATTACTAAGAAGGCCAACCTGAGCAAAAAAAAGCCAAAAAGTTCCATTGCAGAAAGATGGTTTCATACCAATGCCATCTTCGTCCAAACTTAAAATCTAAATCTTATGCAGGGCGAAGATGACCTACGGGGCCTAGCCAAGATCATGGCATTTATGCGGGCAGTCAGTATTATTTTGGTGCTTATGCATCTCTATTGGTACTGTTACGGATTTTTTTTTGAAAAGGATTGGAACCTTGAAATCATCAATAAGATTCTCCACAATTTCCATACAACAGCGGGCTTATTCTCGCACCCATTATACACTAAAATTTTTGCTCTCGTCCTTTTGGCACTCAGCTGTCTGGGAACAAAGGGTATAAAGGACGAAAAGATAACCTGGACGAATATTTCTTTTGCACTCTCAATCGGACTTGTTCTATTCTTCTGCAACGGCTGGCTACTCAGGCTTCCGTTACTATTAGCCACATATGCTTACATCCTGACAACTTCAGCCGGTTACATAGCGCTAATGGTAGCCGGCGTCTGGATGAGCAGGTTGCTAAAAAATAACCTGATGGAGGATGTTTTCAATAATGAAAATGAAAGTTTCCAACAGGAGACCAGATTGATGCAAAATGAATATTCCGTCAACCTGCGCACAAAATTCTATTACAATAAAAAGTGGAATGACGGCTGGATCAATGTCGTGAATCCCTTTCGCGCCACCATCGTACTGGGAACTCCCGGTTCCGGTAAGTCATACGCCATTGTCAACAATTACATCAAACAACATATTGAAAAAGGATTTTCAATGTACATCTATGATTTCAAGTTTGATGACTTATCAACCATTGCCTACAATCACTTATTGAAGCATAACGATCGCTACACAGTCAAACCCAAATTTTATGTGATCAACTTTGACGACCCTCGGCGAAGCCACCGCTGTAATCCCTTGAACCCGGATTTTATGACGGATATATCCGATGCTTATGAGGCTGCCTATACCATTATGCTGAACCTCAACCGAAGTTGGATTCAGAAACAAGGGGATTTCTTTGTCGAGTCCCCAATTATCCTATTGGCAGCTATCATCTGGTTTCTTAAAATTTATGAGAACGGTAAATATTGCACTTTCCCGCATGCCATCGAGTTGCTAAATAAAAAGTATGCCGACGTTTTTACCATTCTAACCTCATATCCCGCGCTCGAAAATTACCTTTCACCCTTTATGGACGCATGGGAGGGAGGTGCGCAGGACCAGTTGCAAGGACAGATCGCTTCTGCAAAAATTCCGCTTTCCAGGATGATCTCACCTCAACTCTACTGGGTCATGACAGGTGATGATTTCTCACTTGACATTAACAACCCTAAAGAGCCAAAAATCCTATGCGTTGGAAACAACCCTGATCGGCAGAATATCTACTCCGCTGCGCTTGGACTTTACAATTCCAGAATCGTTAAACTCATCAATAAAAAGGGGCAGCTGAAAAGTTCGGTAATCATTGATGAGCTTCCGACCATTTATTTTCGCGGACTGGATAACCTTATCGCCACCGCACGTTCCAATAAAGTAGCGGTTTGCTTAGGATTTCAGGATTTCTCACAGCTTACCAGGGATTATGGTGATAAAGAAAGTAAAGTCATCCAAAACACCGTAGGTAACATTTTCTCTGGCCAGGTCGTTGGCGAAACCGCTAAAAGTTTATCCGAGCGATTTGGTAAGGTCCTCCAGAAACGTCAAAGTATTAGCATCAATCGAAGCGATACTTCGACCTCTATTTCCACTCAGCTTGACAGTCTGATTCCAGCATCCAAAATTTCGACACTAACCCAAGGTATGTTCGTAGGAGCAGTCTCTGACAATTTCGACGAGCGAATTGATCAGAAAATCTTTCATGCAGAGATCGTAGTGGATAATGATAAAGTTGCGCGTGAGACAAAAGACTATAAAAAGATTCCGGAGATACTTTCCTTCATTAACGCGGAAGGGGTAGACACGATGAGGAGTGAAATTGACGCCAACTATCGACAAGTCAAAACCGACGTCCTGCTCATCATTAGCCACGAATTAGAGAGAATTCAAAATGATCCGGATTTACAACACCTGGTTCGAAAGGACTAAACATAACACAATTCAATTTTTTATTCACCATTAATTATTTCACCATGAATGTATCAATTAAAGAGGGACAATTGTTGCCCTCATTAGGCAGTCGTAAAAGGCTGCCTATCTTATTTCTATCACTCTTACTACTTTTCTCGGTACAGCAGGCCATCGCTTCGGATTTATACTGGGTAGGGGGAAGCGGAAATTGGAACGACCTTAGCCATTGGTCACTTACTACCGGCAACTCAGGTGGATTACTTTCGCCAAGCATTCCGCAGGCTAGTGATCATGTAATCTTTGATTCGAACTCTGGTTTCATACAAACGAAAAAAGAAGTCTTTATCAACTCAGAAGCAAGTTGTAAGGACCTAACCATTAAGGATGTTGAGTTTCCACCCGTTTTTAATGGCATGCGGCTCAACGTTTATGGTAGCGCAAACATTCAGGCTAAAACAGTCCTCAACAGCAATATTTATTTTAGGGGAGCGGGAGCAGAGGAAATATCTTTTAACAACATGGTCAGCGGCTCGGCATCCTTTTTCTTCATTGGAAAAGGCTCATATAATCTTTCTGGCAGTGTGGCAATCAGCGGAGGAATATACTTTCTGCAAGGAAGTCTTGATTTAGGTTCCAGCCAGATAAATGCAGGCTTTTTTGATGAAGGCGCCTGTTGCGGATTGATACCTTTTCCATCCGTCAATAATCGAACGCTCGATTTAGGATCATCTACCATTATTTTAAACGGTCGAAATTCACAGTCAAATACGAATGCTCCAACCTGGGCCTATACCGGGGGAACATTAATTAGTGGAACATCTGTTATTAATATTAAAACAAGTGTGGCTGACGGCTACGGAGTACGATTCCTTGGCGGAGATAAGCAATCTTACCATCATGTTATCTTTTCGAGCCCCGATAAGGGTTCAAAGGATTCTACTCCTTACCAGTGGTATCAGATTGAACAGGGAAAATGTTTGTTCCGGAAGCTTACGTTTGCGAGCGACGGTTACATTTCCTCTAATATTACAGTCGACAGCTTAGTACTGGCAAAATCGGCGCGCTATTATCTGTATGGTCAGCAGACCTTTAGTAATATTCAGAATCCAACGGATCTCTGTGATCCTTCCTGGAGTCTTACCGGTATTGGTGGCCTTCAGGCAGTCATACATCTTACTAATCCAATAAAACTTAAAAACTGCAGGCTAAGTTTTGTAAAGGTGACAGGAGCAGAGATGTCAGTCGAAAATGGAGTTGATGCCGGTAATAATGAAAGCATCATATTTTCGACGTCAAGTAAAGACCTATACTGGATCGGGGGAGGTGGAAACTGGAATGATCCCAGCCATTGGACAACTAACCCCGATGGTACGCCTTCTGGCGGATGTCTTCCGTCCAGAAACGATAATGTATTTTTTGGTTCTTATTCTGGTGTAATCACTACTGATAATCCTGTAACTATAAATGTGGAAAATGCAGAATGTCACTCCATAGCCTGGGAGAGCGTAGCTGGTTTTCCTGCCTTTGTATCTGCAAAACCGCAGTATAGTTTATCCATATTTGGTTCAAGCACATGGCAAAAGAACATGGATTACCGCATCGCAAATACAGCTTATTCGGGAACTGTAAAGAATAATGTGATCCGTTCAAATGGGGTTACTATTCAAGGAGATACCCGACTTGAAGGCGATGGAAAATGGACACTGGCTGACGCATTTGAATCAGATGGAGATCTGACATTTTTATCCGGAACATTTGAGACCAATGGTAATAGCTTAAACGTCAAAAATTTCGGGGCAAATTCTGGGGGAACTGGCAAACGATTTTTAAATATAGAAAATTCCATTCTGAATGTCGCAGGAACTTGGTCATACATGAACTTTGGAGGTCCTACAATTAACTTATCTGCCAGCAACAGTACCATCATCATGGAAGGTGAAAATGCCTTATTCCGGTATAACTCCGGTCTTATTTACAGCAACATAAAGTTTGAAAGCCAGGAGGGCACAACAGCGCTTCAGGCCGAGACGTACAGCGATAAGCAACCATGCTTTTTCGATTCTCTTGTATTTAGAGGTAATGCAAGGATAAATGTTTCAGGTAGTCCTACTCCACTTCATATTCGGAACTTATCTTTTGCCGCGGGTAAAGCATACACGCTTGGAACAAATATGCCTATTAGTATCGGGGAAGTAACCGCAGATGCTGATTGTAAAGGAATGGGAATACTTCGTTCCGAAGCCGCAGGGACACAAGCCAACTTGGTGTTCGCAGAGAGCCAGAGTCTTTCCCGATTTCAGGTGAGTGATATAAATTGTTCAGATCAGCAATTGATTGTAGTTGATGGTCTTGATGGGGGTAATAATACCAACGTCCGGATTGAAGCAGCCAACAGCAAAAACCTATATTGGATTGGTGGCGATGGCTTATGGAGTGATCTTACGCACTGGTCATATGATTCACTAGGAATGGCTACTGCTGTAAGCTGCCTGCCAACAGTGCTCGATCATGTTCATTTTAATAAATATTCGGGACAAAATTATAACGTAAAACTTGATATTCCTGCAGTTTGCGGAAATATGACGTGGGAAGCCGTGCCAAACAGCCATCCCGGAATTTCCGGAAATTCCGATAATTCCGGAAATACTCAAAATTCCCTTACGATTGCTGGCTCCCTGCTTTTGCAACGGGGTATGCACTTCGATGTAGAGAACGTAGAATTTACAGGTACAGGCAACAAATCAATTATGACCAATGGTGTCGCATTAAGCTATAGCACCGAAAATCACAGTTCGAGGGGTGTGTTCTTCAATGGTTACGGCGGAAGCTGGAAATTGCTGGATTCTTTCAAGGTCAAAAATATCGGCGTGATCAATGGTAGGCTGTTCACCAATGGAAAATCGGTGGAAGCAGAAAATTGGATCAGCACATACACCAATAATCAGAAGATGGCAGAACTACGGTTAGACTCCTCTACTCTTATCATTGACGGTTACTGGGATGCCAGCGGTATCGATTCTCTGGATGCAGGAAAAAGCAGCATTGTAATGCTAGGGACCATGCCGCAAAGTAACGAATCTGGAAATGGCCTCTACACCAATCAATTCCGTTCCAGAGCAGGCCATCATTATAATATCGTACAATTTAGCAATCCATTAATGGATGCTAAAGTCATTGGACCTGGTTATGATAAAGGTTACTCCTTCAACAGTATTTCCTTTGCCGGCCCCGCTTCGCTCAACTCTTCCAATCAATTGCGGTCATTAAGCACAGCGAATAACCTTCATTTGTGGTCAGGCTCCACGCAGCAGATAGATCAATGGATCACTACTTCGGATTGCCAGCAGTGGGATTTAGATAACAATTGCATGTCACCAGGTGATGGTTGCACACTTACCCGAAAAGCGAAGATCATTACCAATTTCCCGGTGTCTCTGAACAATGTTAGGATCAGTGGAATTGAAATCAGCGGTCCTTCAGAGCATACCGCCTTTGGCTCTGATATGGGCAATAATAGTGGCTGGACATTCCTTCCCGCCAATGGCCGGACATTGTATTGGATCGGCGGAGACGGCATTTATGCAGACGCTGCCCACTGGACAACCAATAGTGATGGAACTGCGTCAGGAAACCATTGCTCGCCTGGAAAAAATGACAATGTTATTTTTAATCGCTACTCCGGAGCTGCGAATATATCTGTACAGGGATTAGCCGAATGCAAAGATATGACCTGGATGGATGTTCCGGGTAAACCAGTCTTTAACGGCCTGATCAATTGCTACGGGTCGCTAACGCTGCAAACATCCTTAATACATTACGGCGGCATTAATTTCTTATCTACTGGTCCAGAAATCATTAAAACCAATGGTGCTGTTGTTGCCCGAAATTACGATGTTAATTTTAGCGGTGGGGGACAATACCTGTTGATGGATGATTTTACTACGGATTCACATTTAAATGTTAATAAAGGGGAACTAAATACCAACGGTAAAGTAGTAAAAGCATTGTCACTTAACGGGAGTGATAGTAATCTGCAGGATAGCGGTACTTCTCTTATACTGGGTTCATCAAATATATATGTATCATATTATAGCGGAGGCTGGCAATATATCGGTAGCCGACTGGATGCGGGAAACAGCCATATTCATTTAGTAGGCAATGCAAATATTTTCAGGGCGCGGGATGGGGCCAGGTATCACAATATAAGTTTTAATACCATTCCAAATGCTCTGCAAAAGGTATATGGAGCATTTACGGCAGATACGCTGACCTTTGCCCGCACAAACAGCACCTATCAACTTGAATCAAATAAAACGATTACCGTCAAAGGACAATTAAATTTGAGCGGTACACCATGTGCCACTGTTTCTATAACCTCCACATATAGCAGTGAACAGGCTAATCTTAACGTACTAGGAGGCGACACTACCTATAATTTTGTATCCATCAGCCAGATAAATGCTACGGGCAAAAAATTGCGTATGCTAAGCCAAAGCACTGATCTGGGCTTTAACACGAATATCGTTTTTACGCCAAATCACAATTTTGGAATTGGCTTGCTCGGGCCTGATCAAACGGTATGTCCTGCACAGTTTCCGATAAAACTAAATGCCAAAACCTTTTTACCGGATCAGAATACCAAGATTGAGTGGCATGATGTAAGAAGTGGTAAAGCGATCGGAGACAGTATAGATTTAAAAATTAATAGTCCGGGCATTTATGCAGTGATAGTCAATTATGCGCAGGATTGCTTTATTACCGACACAGTCAGAATTTCTACCGATAATATATCCGATTTTTGGAAATCCGTTCGCATTTTTCAGCCAAGCTGCAGCCGTTCATACGGAATCATTCATCTGCCGGGCAATGATAGGATTTACAGCGTTGATGGTAATCTATTCTCAGACACCTTAGTGTATCAGCTTCCGTCCGGTAGTCATTCTATTATTGCAAAGTCGAAAGCAGGCTGCCTAAGCGATTCAGTATCTTTTACCATTGATCAACAGCCGGAAAAACTTATAGCTTCAATAAAATATCCATATAATGAAGTCCGTGCCACAGGAAAACTGAACGTTACATTGTTAGGAACGAACGGCGGAGTTTTCACATCATTTCCCGATGGACTAGACCTTGATTCTTTAAATGGTACGATTAACTTGTCCAACAGTATTCCCGGAAAAGATTACGTCATTACCTACCGGGTTGGTTCAGGTGATTGCAGCACTGTAACCAATACTACGCTTCGTATCCTAAATACACCCACCACCATTCAATATCCTTTACCGGATTATTGTGCAGTTGGAACCGTAGGTATTTTAAATGAAGGTGTTGAAGGAGGGCTTTACTTCGCAAGCCCTTCTGGTCTAGCGTTAGATCGCCATTCAGGCCTTATTAACCTTTCGCAAAGTTTACCGGGAAGATATAGAATCACCTATTCCTATTTTGACGGCGCATTAAAGCAATCAGTAGAAACTTTTGTTAAAGTTAATGCATTGCCGGATGTTAGTATTTCCAATGTAGCAACAACCATTTTCGAAGGGCAAATCTTGGAACTTATCGCAAACGGCGGCTACACTTACGGTTGGATTGGAGAGGATATTATATCTGAAACAAACCAAAGATCAATTACGATCAGGCCTAAACAAACTACTACTTATCGTGTGCTGACCACCAATGAGGAGGGATGCACCAACACTGCCGATATTTTAATTAATGTTAGGAAACCGATAACGCCTGTGCCTAACAACGTCATCACACCCAATGGAGATGGAAAGAATGATTTCTGGGTTATTGCACATATTGAAGATTTTCCCAATAACAATGTGAAAATATTTGATCGCGCCGGAAGGCTGATCTACAGGAAAAGAGGATACCATAACGAGTGGGATGGATACCTGAACGGAAAAGTTCTTAATGAAGATGGATATATCTATGTGTTGGACTTGGGAGATGGAAAGGCCCTATTTAAAGGCGTGATCTCTGTCGTTTTAGGGGCGAAGACCAAACTGTAACCGTAAAAAATACAATCATGAAAAAGACTATAATTTCTTTTATATTAATAAGCTTTCAGACAATTGTGTATGCGCAGTTGAATCCGAGCGGAAGCATTTATTATCTAAATCCATACCTCGTAAATCCTGCCTTCGCGGGAATACAACCTGGCTGGGAGGCTAATCTTAGCTACAAAGCACAATGGACCACAATCCCAACTGCCCCCTCCATGCAATCTTTTACAACTGTTTTTGGGACAAAAGCAAAAATAGGTCTGGGTACAAACGTCTCACGGGAAGACTTCGGCGTATTTGATAGAACAAGTATTAAATTGACATACGCTTATCATTTGCCGCTGGATGAGGATGACGCATACTGTGATTTTGGTATCTCCGGTAGCGTTCAGAATAACAGGATTGATTATCGGAAGGTTATCGCTGACGCTGAAGACCAAACTTTATTAAACTTTAATCAAAAACCTTGGACCGCAGATGGAGATGTCGGGGTATTAGTTAGAAAGTCGAAGCTCACTTTCAGTGCTACGATAAATGGTCTTCATGAACTATTACGTAATCAATACGATTTTTATGCGGATCAGCCAGGTATTTTGCTGTCTATTCGCAGCGAGATAGAAAGACAGGGTATTATTCTTACGCCACTAATCCAGTACCAACATTTACGTTACTTTCGTGATGTATGGGATGTAGGTATGCAAGGTGGTTTTGCCCAAGGAAAATTAAATGGCAGCATGGTCTACCATTCCACAAATAGCATTACCTTTTCGATCGGTACTGATTATATGGAACGCTTAAAGCTCGTTGCTTTTTATACAAGCGGAACTTCAGACCTTCGGCAATACACTAACGGTGAGTTTGAATTTGCAATGCAATTCAGGTGGTAACCAGAATGTAGGTAGGGTGAGGTTTTTTTAGCGCCTCACCATATCTTTCTACCTAAATTTACTATCTAAATGTTAAGAAACCTTTTCTAGAGAAATATTACTTCTTTGCTTTCTTGGACAAATAAAATTGTGCTGCGAAATTCTCCGGTGTAAAAATCTGTATATGGCTCTGTTGCGATGTGAAAGCTCTTTCTTGCGTTGCGGAAGAAAGGAGCACCTTTGCAAGCTTGACAATCGAATCATTCTCATCAGCATCGCGCAGATGACCTTTAAGATTTACATTCCACGCATTAATGGCATCTGTTACAGTTTCTCCACGTCCAACTACATTTGTATCCGGTATTAAGCAAATAAAGTAGGAGGATTCGGCGAAAACTTCAGCGTCCATGAGTTTTGCCATTCCATGCAGATCAATATCTACTTTTTTACGGCGCGGCATATGCTTTAAAATAAAGTAGTTCTTGCTTCTTCAGTTTGCTGCTTCAACGCATCCGGTGTATTGCCAATTTTGATCAGCTCCCTGTTAACACGGTAAGCTGCCATATTGGTGTCATCGCAAGGGTTCATCAGGTGTATAATCTCCTCCTTGCTGATCTTTGGATCGAGCCAGTTACTAATTTGCTGATTTGATATGATAATCGGTTGTCTGAACTTTGTATTGTGAATATCAGCCATTAGCTCATTAGCCGGACCTGTGATTATACTGAAGGATTTAATCCATTCCCTATCTTCGGGATTCTGATAATAGGAATAAATGCAGGCTAGATTAAAGTAAGGTGCGTTCTTGGGATGTATGAAATAGGGTAACTTATCTTTACCTACCTCTTTATATTCATAGAAACCTTCAACAGGAAGTATGCATCGCTTGGTCTGGATGGAACTTTTAAAGCTGGGTAGATTGAACACAGTCTCACTTTTGGCATTTAACGTATTGTTTGATAACTTGATCATATCTGCTAATGATTTATTCCAGGGAGGCATAAGGCCCCACTGCATTCGATCTACAATCCGATCACCGTCTTTGTTGTTTAATAGAATTACTAGATTGGGATGCGAAAAGCCATTTGCGTGGAAATATGGTTCAGCTTCACCTTCGGTCTTTAAAATGCCCTTGTAATAAGCGGCGAATTCATAAGGCTTTGCGATTTGTGTGGTTCTATAGCACATAAAATTGATTAATTAATTCCAATTTCAATAACCTGCTCGGAACCTTCTTTGGTAAGAACGATGTCAAGATGGTCCTCAAAATCGACATAGTCTAAAATCAGATCTCTGACTACTGTTCCAAAGTCCTCCAAATCAGTTTCAATGTGGCATTCAACCACTAATGCGGAGTCATTGATAAATTCTGTACGGACGATCGTACCACTCCATAACTCCTTAATTTTTTTTGGAAATTCCAACTTATTATTATTCTGAATCAGAAGTGCAGATAAATCTTCAATCAAGGGAGTAATGTTCATATCCTCCGACTTAAAGCCAAACTCTGAATCATAATCCCGTTCCATAAAACCAAGATATTTACCGTCAATAGTTATATGATACACATCATCATCTACTTCAATTTTGCAGTTTTGTGGAGTTGTCGAATTAAAAAAGTAAATAGGAAACTCATTAACAAACATAGAAATATTTTATTTGATAAAACACTTAAATCGTTTTAATAGTTCTGAAAAAATTATTCCAATTACTACTTAAATATTGGATGCCGATTTAATATCAAAAATAGGTTCTAGTTTTTGGACTCATCAAATTTACCTGCACTGTTTTTATTGACTTCCCTGATCGCGTATAATAAACAAGCATCAATGTCTTCGTCCTCAAGAATTGGATGTTGTTTCAAAATTTCTTCTCTTACCATTCCGGATTGAAGCAATTCCAACACATCACTTACAAGAAATCGATTGCCCCTGATCGTTGGCTTACCGCCCATTAATCCTTTAATTAATGTTATTCTTCCTATTGGATCATCCATGTCTAAATGTACTATTATGTTCAGTTTTTTTTAGATCTACTTAAATAATTACATTATATAAATAAACTTAAGATTCACAATCAATATACGGAAGATTTTCGTCTCTTTAAGATCAAGAAGTGCGTTTGTTATTTACAAACCTAAAAGATGTTTTGCAATTATCGTCCATTACAATATATGCATCAAAGGCTTTGCCTGACTTGCTTTTAAAACCCTTTATAAGCGATGTTTTATTATTCTTTACAAGGTTCTCCAGATCAACGAAACTAATATCAACTCCGCATACATTTCTAAATTGCACCCAATTACAGTTTTCATCAGGACACTTAATTAGTTTTTCACGAATTAATAATGATGTAGAATTACATTTGGGACATGTTAGTTCAGGAGATTTTTCCTGAGATAATTTAGCGCTCAATAACTCCTGGGTGATTCTTGTTGTAAAGGCTTCAATATTATCCTGAAATAATTGAGGATTGCCCTCCCCAATTTCAATTTTTCTCATGCTGAGTTCCCAATCTGCTGTGAGCTTAACATCTGCGATTTTCATGTCCTTGATTATTTCGAAAACCTGTAAGCCCTTTAAAGTCGGAATTATCGATTTTTTTTCTCTCACAATATAGTTACGATCAAACAAAGTTTCGATAATGGATGCCCGGGTAGCTGGTGTACCAATCCCGATATTCTGGAGCGCATTTCTTTCTTCCGAATCTTCGATCTCCCTTCCGGCATGCTCCATTGCCGATAATAAACCAGCTTCCGTGTAAAGAACGGGTGGTTTGGTTTTCTTGTTTAAGACTACTGCTTTCTCTATCTTAATTGGATCTTCTTCACGCACATCTGGCAGTTCTTGCATTCTGTCTTCATCATCATTAAAGAAATTACCTTTAATTTTTCGCCATCCTGGTTCAATAATCTCAATGCCCTTTGAAAAAAAATGGTAGTGGTACACTTCCAGCAATACCGTAGTCGTCTCCTTCGTACAATTTCCCGATACTGATTCAAGAAGCCGCAAAGCAATCATATCGTAAACGGCATTTTCGCTAGCGCTCAATGCAGTGGGTATTTTTTCAGTGGTCAAAAGTCCGTGATGGTCTGTAACCCTTAGGTCATTAACAATACGTTTGTTTAATCTTCCCCATTTGATTTCCTGCAGTGCCTGCCTGCAAGTTTCACGATCTGTAAGGGCTCTTATCAAGTTAGGAATCTCAGGCCATATATCTTCCGAAATATATTTACTACCGGTTCGGGGATAGGTGATAAATTTTTTCTCATAAAGATCCTGCGCTATGGTGAGCGTCTGCTCCGCAGAAAGATTAAGCTTTTGATTTGCCTCCTTTTGTAAGCCGGTCAGATCAAACAGGAGGGGTGGCTGTTCCGTGATCATTTTCTTTGTGACTGATACCACTTTGGCGGAATCGGTGCGGCCTATTGCCTTGTGTATATCCTTTGCAACTGTCTCATCTTCCCATTTCAAGCTTGAAAGGCTTTTAAATTCTATTCCTTTGTAACAATGGGAAAGCTCGATCTGAAAGAACTCTTGAACGGAAAAATTTTTATTCTCAAAATATCTGGTGCAAATTAGAGCAAGTGTTGGAGTTTGTACTCTTCCTAAGGAGTACAGACCATTGCCGGCAGCAACACTCAATGCTTGAGTAGCATTAATACCAACAAGCCAATCTGCCTTGCTTCGGCTTAGTGCTGCGTTATAAAGTAAATCAAACTCTTTTCCATCCTTCAGATTATCGAAGCCCTGCTTAATTGCTTTTTCAGTAAGAGAACTGATCCAAAGCCGCTGAAATGGCTTATCGCATTTTAGGTATTCGTAAATGTACCTAAATATCAACTCGCCTTCCCGGCCTGCATCTGTTGCAACGATTAGGCTTTTACTTTTTTCAAATAGAGTTTGAATAACTTTCAGCTGGCTTACGGCTCTTTTGTCCTCGGTATAACCATTCCTATCTTTGGTTTTACGGATGGTAAGTAAAAATTTTCTGGGGATAATGGGTAAAACATCCTTAGTGAATCCCGCTATACCATAATCAGCAGGCATAGCGTTCCCAACTAAATGGCCATATGCCCAAGTGACATAATAACCATTTCCTTCCAGATAACCATTCTTTTTCTCTGTGGCTCCGACAAATCTTGCGATGTCTTTGCCTACACTAAGTTTTTCAGCAATAATCGTTTTCATCACTAAGACATCTTTCTACCTTTTGACCTATTACGTTTTTCCTGCTGATCTTGTTGCTCTTTATTTTTGGGGCGTTGCTGTCCCGTGTTTAAAGGCTCCTTTATATTCTTAGTAGCTTCATTTGTTTTACCTTCAGAATTTACTGCTGTCTGGGTTTTGTCGCGCTCTATTGGTTGTGCGCGCTCCTTCATTTGGTTTGGAAACTGAAAGTCAGTTTTACCCGTTTTTGCATTATAGTTGATATACCCTTGATATGGCTTTCCTTTTCGGTCTATTAAGCCATCTATATAAATAGTCTCGCCATTTTTAAGGTTATTGTACTGTTCATCTGAAAGTTCTTTACCACGAAATTCTCTTGGAACTTCTTTTATTTCTTCTTTTTGATCTTTGCTTTGAAGATTATCCTGTTTTTGCTGATTAGAGTTATTGAATATAAATTCTACATAACGTTTATCAGCATTAAACTGAACAGTAGCCGAAAATTCGTTTCCTTTTGCTGAAGTCATTCCTTCCAAGAACAAAGCTTTTCCTTCGCGTAACTCCTGTTTTTGATCCTCACTTAATTTTACACCCTTTATTTCATCTGGAATTTTTATATATTCTGTCTTTAGTGCCACCAATTCATTGGTAAGACGATCTACGCTAATGATCGAGGGAAACACTTCATTATTATTTTTTGGATTTGTAAGCTCTACTACCCGGCCCATATTCCCTGTAGTCTGTAAATTTTTTTTGTCTTCCTCCGTAAACTGGTGGCCAAAAAAATCTATATTCAGGTTCGGCTGTTTTCTTATCCCATGAAAGGCAAGTACCACTTCACCATCAGCTTTCTGCTGTAGCGATAGCCTAGCATCAAATCTCATAATTTCTGATCCCATATCTGCGCTGACTGTTATTAAATCGTTGGTCTTAAAGCCTTTCAGCAAAACATCCAATTGATTGTTTTTTTCCAGCTTCTCCCTGGTTATGCCGTATTGTGCCATTTTGTCCCAGTCGATCTGTTCCGGTTTGAACCGGTATTCGACGTTTTCATTTTTCTGTTCCATAATTCTATTGGTTTGTTGTTCTTGATTTTTACCCAGTTGTTGCAAAACATCTATTTGTTTTTGCGAATTTTCGATGAGTTGCTTGATTAAATCCTCGCTGATCGCATGCTTACTGACAAGCGCTTCCCCTTGCGAATTTGGCTTTAGTGCATGCTTCTCAAGGTTAGCAGCAACATCTGTAGCTTCTGGAAGTGCCACTTTGAAGAATGAGAATTTTGTAGGATTTTTAAGTTGCCTGAAAAAATTTGAGAAGAAGTTGGTGAACAGGTCACCGCTTTTATCGACACGAATAAATTGGCTCTGATTCGCCTTGTTGGCCTTTACTGTTTCTAAATCTCCAGTTGGACCTATGCCTTTAACCGCCTTTACAGTTTTGTCTTCCTTATTTAGTACCAAAAGGGTATCCGAAAATTGCTCGGAAATTTCTAAGGTATTGTCCGTCTCTTTGCTCATGATCTTATTTCTTTTATGGCGAAATAAGTCTATAAGGGTAAGCTATGTTAAGTAATTACCTTGGGAGACATTATTTGTCCTTATTTGTCATGTGACGACAGTTAAAGCTATCCCTAATGAACGATTGAACATCCGATAATTTATAATAGATTTTTCCGCTTATGGTGTAGTATGGAAGTTTACCTGAGCTTCTGTAGCGTTGCAGCGATCGGATACTAATTTTCAGCATCTGCATGACATCCTGGTTATCGAGAAGCTGATCGCCGTCGATAGCATTTAGATTATTTCCGTTTTGACTTTTGATACAACTTGATAGGATGTCGAAACGTTCCATGATTCGGCGCATCCAATAGTGGAATTCCTGCTTATCAATTTCCATTTGAGATAAAATTTAGTTACTCAAATTTGATAGCATTAGACTGATTTTTTTGCCAAGATTTTTAATTAATTGGCTATCATCCTCAGATAAAAAAAGGAGCACAGACAATCCAAAAAGCAAAATGTAAAGTAAGAAGTGTCAGCATTGCCCGAAAAAAGCTTGGCTAATGAATTTATTCATCATTAAACTTAAAGATGGCTGGTGAAAATTATAGTTGTTCCATCACTCCTAAGAACCGGAAAATCCTTATTCACGATCCATATACATCTCTAGCGATGCTTTTAATTTATCGAGAAAAATGGTTTTGTTACCGCCACGGTATTTCATTCTATGAAATAGATGATGAACATCGCCTAAATCTACGTGGAACATTTCTTGGAAAAGAAGTACAAGTTTTCTTATGCCAAAGTTGACACCGCCAATGCTGTCGGATGCGTGGATGGCATAAATTAATTCCACCAAGGCACTTTTTGAGCCGATCCATTTTACCTGATCGAAGGTTTCATCTATTTTAGTATTCCTTAAAATACTATCTTCAATTCGAACTATTAAATAATTGTAAAGTAGATCTGCTTCTATAATCTTTGAAATTTTATAATCATAATAGGTTGTAAAACTTGGATCAGAATTAAAGGCAAATCCATGAAGTCCCAAACCGTTTTCGAAATTACCTCTGCAAAAATATTGTTTATCGTTATGGTGGACACCAGACCTGTAATATTTGTAAAACTCGCAGCAACTAACGTCCATGTAAAAATTTTCAACTTTCTTTAATTCTGCATTAAAGTAGTTTTCTGCCACCGGACCGATATGATGTGGCCTGCTAATTTCAATCCGATATACCTTATTATAAAAAAGCAGTTTACCCATAACATTCGGTTTCATAAACCTGAAAAATTCGACCTCCTCAGTCAAGTCTTGAAAGCCATTCTTTAACACGAAGCATTTTAATTCATTTAGCACACCGTTCAAACATATTGACATTTTACGGGAATCTTCAATGGCTGTATAGATATCCAACGTTATATTTTCTTCATCTTGTTTAATTTTTTGCTGTACATTTTTGTAAAAGGTTTTCATGGCAGATTTAGTTATTTAGATAATGTATGAGAGAGTGTAATTTTTCTTCTGCTATTTTTTGAAATAATTTATCTCAATATTGTGACATTTAATAAGGCATATTTACGAAAAATTATTTTACCATATAACAACCATGTACGCGACAAATAATGTTATTAAAGGTCCGGAGCGCCTCTATTTTTGTTCTTGATATTTTTAAGCAGAAGCCTTCCACCTTCACGTATTTCCTCAAATGACTTTTTTCGGCCTTGTTTAATCCATTCCAAAAGCTCTATTCTGTTAAAGTAAAGTTTATTTCCTTTTTTGTAAAATGGAACCTCCCGATGGTGAACTTTGGTGTAAAGCGTAGCTAACGAGATACCCAGTATTTCACGTGCAGCCTCCGCACCTATGTATTCTGATTCCTCGTCAATACCGGTCGCCTCACCAGCAAGGAGTGATTCGATCTTTTCTAATCGTTTTTCAATGCTATGAAGAACCTCAGGAATTTGGTCAAATGTGTACTTCATAATTTTTTACGTAATTTACAAAGTATTCTTACACCCTGCTCCGGAAGTCCTATAACGGCGGCATTTGGCAACAGCTGTCTAAATGACTTTATTGCTATTGAAAGTACCTTTTTTTATAGCTACCTATACTCAGTATTTTGATCCGCTGTTAGAATCTGCATGCCTAAATCATAAACGTCTATTTTGATTCGTTCGGAGGCCTCTTTCTTTAAGCTGTCTACAATCTTTGCATATATCTGTGTGGTTTTAATGTCCTTATGTCCTAGTAGTTTTGAAACCGTATAAAGATCGGTTCCAGCAGCAATTTGAAGGGTTGCGAAGGTGTGCCTAAAGCCATGGAAAGTTAAGTGCTTTGCGATACCTGCATTCGCTAGCCATTTTTTTAATGTACTTACCGTGTTATCATAACGTAGGCCCGTAAACACTTTGTCCTCTGGCTCTCTACGTTCTCCCAGTAGTTTAACAGTTTCGTCAGCTATGGGAAAATATTCAGCGCTATTAGTTTTGTCCTGATTGTACATAATGTAATAATTGCCTGGAGATCCTTGGACTTCTTTCCAAATTAATTTTTCGACGTCCGAATATCTAAAACCGGTAGTTGCAGAAAATAAACCTGCTTTCTTTACTACGTCATTTGGACAATATGCTTTAGCCAAACATTCTAATTCTTCCAAAAATAGAAATGGTCTGTGAGTTTCCTCACTAGTTAAGCTTTCTATGATGCTTCCTAAATCAAATGGCAAATACCGTTTCTTATAAGCTTCTCTGACAGCTAATTTAAATCTACTATAGTATGCAACTGCAGTATTTTTCTGTATTTTTCTTCGTGATCTTCCGATTGAAGGTCCCATTAATAAATAGTCTGCATATTCTTCACACAATGTCTCATTTAACTCAGTGAAAGGCACAATAGGACCTGCAAAAGCTATAAAGTATCGTACAGACATTATCCAATTATAGGAATCATTTCTTTTCTTGGCCTCATCCCTGAAAAAGTCGATAAAATTTGATTTCATCTTTGAATCTGAAATAAAATCAAATTTCCTACTTTGTAAATCAATTTGAAGTTGAGCTCTAAGATATTCGGCCAAGGCCAAGGTCTCTTTATTTAAATCCTTTTCTACCACCGTTTTTGGACGAACAGATACATATAATTTTAGATATTTCTTACGCTGCATTTTTCCCGTATCAGAATTATAAATGGGTGGATAAATTTCTAAGTATAACGATTGCTTACCTTTCGAAATAGGTTTACGACGCAGTGTTACTTTTGACATAATACTAAGTTTTTTTTTAATTTAGCTTAATGGAGTTTATACATCGGTACTGATGTATTTGTAGGCAGCATTTGTCTTTGTAAGGATTCCAAATCAATGCTAAAATCAGATTAATTACTTATCGAGGTATTTCTTTAGGATAGGTTCGATAATGTATTTAGGTATATATACAAATTTCCCTTTTTGAAATTTTGGTATATTATTTTTGAAACACAAGACCCGAAATGAACTATCGGAAATATTGTATTCGCTTAAAATCTGATTAATAGTAAGACAGTCTTTTAACTGGATTTTATCTGGATCAAATTTGCGCTCATCAATTGGTATAACGCTTTGGTCGGTGATTTTAAACAAGGCATCAATATCCTGTTTTAAAATTCGCGTCCGTCTTATCGAAAGATTAGTTGCTCGCAACCTGCCGGTATCTATAAGCCTGTATATCGTTCTTTTACCACATTTTAAAAGATTAGCGGCCTCTAAAACTGTTAAATAATCTAGTGTTTTAATTTCGAATGATGTAGATGGGGCAGGAGTTATTGTTTGACCTTTTCCCTCCCGCTGGAACTCAATATTACTTTTCTGAATTTTAGCCTCCCTAACCTTGGCTTTGTAGGCTCTACTATTACATTCACGGCTACAGTATTTTGTAACGCTAGTACGGGCGATGAACTCCTGCTTACAATGGTCGCAAATTCGCCTAATCTTAATGTTTGAACTCATAATATTTTATTATATGAGCGAGATCATTACACTTGATGCATTAAGGTTTGTTAGAATGCATTAAGGCGCATTAAGGTGCAGTAAGATACCTTAAGTGCCATAATCTCGCCACCGTTAAAAAAAATAAAATATTATCACTTAGAGGGGCAAATAGGGGGCAAATTTTTACAAAATAGATCTAAACAGATAAAAACAGCACAAAGCTGTTTATTAAATATCTACCTGATTTACAGATTTTTACTTTGTTTTAATTTGTTCTGCTTTGTCTTTTTATTTCCCAATACAAAACTTCGTGAAAATGTTTTCCAACAAATCATCGGTAGTTACGGTACCTGTAATTTCACCCAGGTAATGCAGGGCCTGTTTAATATCCATGGCTAAAAAATCGGATGTTACCGGATTATCCACATTGACTAAAACCCGCTGCAGCGCATGTTCGGTTTGTTTTAAGGCCTCTACATGGCGGATATTGGTGACGAGCGTTTCGCTGGTATTGATATGGTGTAAGTTGACCTGTTCAAGTAAAGTCGTTTTTAATTCGTCGATACCCTGTTTCTCTTTGGCTGAAATAAAAACAACGTTTAAAGCCTGGAAGGCTTTGCGTTGTACATCCGTAAGGAGTTCGGCTTTATTGACCAAAATTAAATAGGGGATGCCCAGTTGTGCCAAACCGCGGATCTGTTCTTCAATTTCTGCGGTATTTTGAGCAGCATCTGCCATGTAAATGATCAGTTTTGCCTGTTTCATTTTTTCCAGCGTGCGTTCTACACCCAAAGCTTCGATAATATCAGCGGTATCGCGAATTCCGGCCGTATCAATAAAACGGAAAACAATACCGCCAATGGTCAACTCATCTTCAATGGTATCGCGTGTGGTGCCGGCAATATCCGAAACGATCGCGCGTTCTTCGTTCAGCAGTGCATTTAACAAGGTAGATTTACCCACATTAGGTTTACCTGCAATAACAATGGGCACACCATTTTTAATTACATTTCCCATTTCGAAAGAGGAAATGAGGCGTTGCAAAACATAATTGATTTTGTTAACCAGGTTTTTCAGCTGCTCGCGGTTGGCAAATTCTACATCTTCTTCTGCAAAATCGAGTTCGAGCTCAATCATCGAAGCGAAATGGATCAATTGTTCGCGTAAACCTTTTAATTCGTTGGCGAAACCACCACGCATCTGCTGCATGGCTACATCATGCGAAGCCTTGGAATTGGAGGCGATTAAATCGGCTACAGCTTCCGCCTGACTCAGATCGAAGGCGCCGTTTAAAAAGGCACGCAAAGTAAATTCACCAGGTTTAGCTGCCCGTGCACCTTTGCTAATTAACAGATTGATAATCTGTTGAATGATATAATTGGAACCATGGCAGGAAATTTCGACCACATTTTCTTTGGTATACGATTTTGGGGCAACAAATAGCCCTGCTACCACTTCATCCACAATATGATCGCCATCTTTAACCAGACCAAAATGTAAAGTGTGTGAGGCCTGCTTTTCTAAATCTTTCCCTGCAAATACGGCATTGGTAAGTGAAATGGCCTCCGGGCCAGATAAACGGATTACGCCAATGGCGCCAGAACCTGAGGGGGTAGATAAAGCAATAATGGTATCTTGATTGTTCATGTGGGGTATTAAAGCTGCAAAAATAAGGCTAATCTATAAGTATATGGTGGAAGCGAAGTAATTTTTTTTGGGTAGTTGGGTAGTTGGGTAATCGGTTAATTGTTTAAATCGGTTAATTGACTCCCAACGCCAAACGCTAAACTGGTTAATTGGTTAAATGCTTAAATCGGTTAATTGACTCCAAACGCAACGCGCCAAACTGGTAAATCGGTTAATTGGTTAAGTCGGGTAGTTGGTTAAGTCGGTTAATCGTTAAATC
>Ga0182008_10000437_pt1 | contig 31666 bp, 31 predicted proteins | sample Sormic07211129_1_FD_120482 | JGI IMG/M metagenome (GOLD analysis project Ga0182008, IMG submission 120482) | Rhizosphere microbial communities from Sorghum bicolor, Mead, Nebraska, USA - 072115-129_1 metaG | ecosystem: Host-associated > Plants > Roots > Rhizosphere | place: USA: Nebraska...
AAGCGCGATATCGAGATCATCGACCTGGAACTGATCTTCGCCGACCTCGACAGCTGCGAAAAACAACTGCAGAAAGTCGCGCGTAATGCCAAGGGCGGCGACAAGGATGCCGTGGTCCAGAAAGGCCTGCTGGAGCAGTTGATCGCGCACTTCACCCTGGGCAAGCCGGCACGCAGCCTGATGAAAACCATGGGCGCCGACGAGAAGGCCGTGATCAAAGGCTTCCACCTGCTGACCACCAAGCCTGTGATGTACATTGCCAACGTCGCCGAAGATGGCTTCGAGAACAACCCACTGCTTGATGTGGTCAAGGCCATTGCCGACGAAGAAGGCGCCATCGTTGTTCCGGTGTGCAACAAGATCGAAGCAGAAATAGCCGAGCTCGACGACGGCGAAGAAAAAGACATGTTCCTTGAGGCCCTCGGCCTGGAAGAGCCTGGCCTGAATCGCGTGATCCGCGCCGGTTACGAAATGCTCAACCTGCAGACTTACTTCACCGCCGGTGTCGAAGAAGTCCGCGCATGGACCGTCAAGGTCGGCGCCACCGCTCCACAGGCGGCAGGTGTGATCCACACCGACTTCGAGAAGGGGTTTATCCGTGCCGAAGTCATCGCCTATAACGACTTCATTCAGTACAAAGGTGAAGCCGGTGCCAAGGAAGCCGGTAAATGGCGACTGGAAGGTAAGGAATATATTGTTAAAGATGGCGATGTGATGCACTTCCGCTTTAACGTATAAACATCACTCAGCACTTCCGTCACAAATAAAAAAGCCGATGCCCTGCATCGGCTTTTTTGTGCCCATCTCTTCAAGGCCGAGCGCACAATCCCTCTCCCGACTTATCCTACTTGCCCAACCTTCTTTAATTAAAAGTTAAAACATATAACTCCAGACTCACACCATGAACTTTTTCCTACGTCATTCCAGAACATGACTACTTTAAGTTTTGGCGATCCGCTTGATACTCTGCGCTCGATTGCATTGCGATAATGGAGCACTTCTTAATGCCGGCCTCCAAGCACAGGGACAATGAAATAGACATTTCACTCATCGAAGGTCCGGACATTGAGAACATACTAAACAGCACCGCTACGCTCAACATTGACCTGCTTTTACTGGGAGAAACAGGCACCGGAAAAGATACCCTTGCACAGCGGATTCATCGCCTATCGGCGCGGCGAGGCAGCTTCATTGCCGTGAACTGTGCGGCCATTCCAGAAACGCTTGCGGAGAGCCAGCTATTCGGCGTAAACACCGGTGCCTACACTGGCGCCGTGCAGTCGAGGGCGGGCTTTATCGAAGCCGCACATCTGGGGACGCTGTATCTGGATGAAATCGACAGTATGCCGCTCCCATTGCAAGCCAAACTATTACGCGTACTGGAATCGCGCAGTGTCGAACGCCTGGGCTCAACTCGATCTATTTCTGTCGACATGCGCGTCATCGCCTCCGCCCAACAATCACTGCACGAGATGGTCGAGCAAGGCACCTTTCGCAGGGACCTCTACTATCGCTTGAACGTCGTCAGTATCTACCTTCCGCCCCTGCGGGACCGGCGAGAGCGGATCATCCCATTGTTTCTGGATATGATTGCGCAAGAGGCCCAACTCTTTAAGCGTTCCAAACCCAGCCCTCTTGGCAAGCTATTGCTGGAGCAACTGTTGCAACACCCCTGGAAAGGCAATATCCGCGAATTACGCTCTACAGCGAAACGCTTCGTGCTGGGGCTCCCCACATTCTCAGCGCCAGTGGTACCCCGCCATGAAGCCGACCAGAGCCTGAAGTCACGATTGCACCAGATGGAAAGATCGTTGATCGAGGAATCACTGCGTCAACATGAATACTGTATCGACGCCGTGGCGATTGAATTGGGTGTCGCGAAAAGGACGCTCTATCATCGGATCAAGCAGCTGGGAATCTCACTCAATGGAGAATGACCTCTGTAACCGGTGAAACTCTACACTTTTTGAAACATACATGACGTGAAGCAATGGAACGCTCAAATTTTATGAACCACATAACTTATGGAACAGCCTTGCTGAATCCGACAAAAGAATACTCACTTCTTGGAGAAAACAGTATGAATATTCCAGGTTACACCCCGCCGTACGTTGGCAGTTATGGAGGTCTTTCTGAAAGTGAGGCAGATAACGCTTTCGAGCAGATACAAGATAAAAAGCGTGCGGACGGTGTCCGAAACGCCCTGGAAAAAGCAGTCGCTGAAAACACCAACGGTAAAAAAGCGACGGCTGACACGATTCGCTTGTCGTAAAGATTGAGCGCATCGGGGCTTTCCCGGCATATCGTGCCGGGAAGGTCATGTCAACCAAATAACGGTCATTACTGACAACAATAGGTTCGTTCACATTTTATGATGGCAGGTGTTCCATGCTTATAGGAAACATACGAGAGAAGGAGATCAATACACGTACCAAGGACCAGGAGTCCGCCCCGCCGAGTTCAGATGTAGATTTTTTTAACGCCCTGTTGCCACCTCAGGCATTCGCGAGTACGGCCATAAGTACCGCGCCCTCGATGAGGCTACTGTCCGAGGCATCAAACACGTTGGACTCGATGACTAAAAACATGACTAAAAGCCTGCGTGCATTGACCAGCAAGGACAAACACGAAGAGGCTCGAAAATACCCGAGCCAGCTATCCGACGCAGTACTGCTTCAACATATGTTGACCAAGTGCGTTGGTAAAACCGCTCAGGGCATCGATAAAATCTGCAATCTCCAATAGGTTTAAATGACTCGCACGCTGCTTATCGTAACCACTCTGCCCCTCATACTCTTGCTGACCGCTTGCAGTGAACGTGTCGAGCTTCATACCAAGTTAACTGAGCAAGAAGCCAATGAAGTTGTGGCAGAACTGGCCGACAAACATATCCGCGCCACCAAGGCTCCAACAAAAGACGGTGTTACGGTGGCGGTCGATGCCAACGATATTGCGCGCGCTGTGCGAACACTGGAAGCCGTTGGGCTGCCGCGTGCGACGCGCGCTACGTTAGGCAATACCTTTCGCAAAAAGGGCGTCATTTCAACCCCCTTGGAAGAACGCGCTCGCTACATCTACGCGTTGTCCCAAGAACTGGAAACCACGTTATCGAATATTGATGGGGTTATTGTCGCTCGCGTGCACGTCGTACTGCCCGAGCGCGTCGCGCCGGGAGAACCTATACAGCCTGCGTCCGCGTCCGTGTTTATCAAACATGATCCGCGGCTTGATCCCGATAACATCAACGCCCGTGTACGCAGGATGGTTGCAAGTAGCATTCCCGGCATGACCACAGCGGTCGACAACCCACAAAAAATGACGGTCGTATTTGTGCCGGCCACGGCCTATCTGGAGCAGCAACGCTTGGCCTATTTCGGGCCCTTCCTGGTGCCCGGAAATGACATCGGTTTTTGGCGGGCCAGCGTTACGTTCTCGCTGATCGCTGTAGTGCTTATAGGTGCGGCGGGAATATTCTGGCGTAAACGAAAGAAAGCTCAGCCCCTTGACGTGCCTGTTCGCTCCCCAAATGAACAGTAATCTGGCTTGGGCCCAATGGTGGTCGGCACCTTGGTTACAGGCCCACGAGGACTGGAGAGAACTCGATAACTACCCAGCACACCTGGCGCTGCATCGCACCCGGCAGGTGGTAGTGGGCACGTATTACGGCGTTGCGCCCTGCCTGCCTCCCCCACCCGACCCTGTCCTGCTTCAACTGGCAATTGCCTCGGCGGCACAACTTGAACTTGCGCTCGCCTTGATTGGCAGTGTCTGCCGCCCGGCCTGCGCCCAAGCATTGGATGAAGAACTTTATCAGTGGTGTAACAGACTATCCAAAGCGCTGGCGCTTGATATGGCGCAACCTGATGTTGATCCGTTGCAATTGCTGCGCGCCTGGGTTCCTGCCGATACCTGGCAACGAATCAGGCTGCGATTCCCCCGTCAACGCGTTCTGGATCTGGAAGCAGAGATACTGTCGCGCGGCGACTCACAGAGCCGTCTCGATACGCTGTGGCATGCCGTCGTTTGGCGAATAGGGGGAATGTCGAGCAACGATAGCGCTTCGAGTTCAGAGGAGCATGGAGATTAACGATGCTGGTCCGACGTAAAATCAAATCCGTGGAAGGGGCGCCGCCTCTGTCGGGAAGCCTGATCTCTGGCGAAACGCTGGCAAGCTACTCGCAGGCCATTGATGTGGTGGATCAAGCAAAAGCGGAAGCTCGGCAACTGCTGGAAAAAGCCAAAGAACAACGCCAAGAGTTCCTTGAAAAAGCAAGTCTTGAAGTATGGGAGCGTGCCGATGCGCAGTTCAGACGCTGGGAAATCGAGCATCAGGCCTTGTGCGATAACCTGGAGCAATACGCCACCTCAGTCGCCAACCAGGCCATTTATCATCTGCTTGAAGAAACACTCGCTCCACAGCGCCTGGCTGCGCTGATCAGGCAACTAATGGCGTGCCATGTTCCGGCGATCAAGGCTACGTTGGCCTGCCATCCGCATGACCTTGAAGCAATCAAGCAGTGCCTTGCCAGCCGTAACAGCACTCACTGGCTACTGCGCCCAGATAATGCCCTTCAACCTCAAACACTGATATTGCATACCGACGAGGGGGACTTCCATATTGATTGGGAGGCGATGATCCACGCGTTCATGGAAAACGATAAAGGCCGTTAACGTCACGCCACACCGTCGTATAAGAAATAAGTGGCCACACATGGAACCAAATCGACATAAAAACCAAAAAATAAAAAATATCCCCCTCAAAGGCCCCCCCTATGACCTTTCTCGATAGCTATAAAGACAGACTTCTAAGCGATGCGAGACATGTCAAAAGGAATGTCGACTTCGCAGCGGAAAACAACTCTGGATCAGAAGAAGATGTGGCGGCGTTTTACGACCTGATCATGAAATATCGCAAAGCGGAATACGCTATCAATGAACAGACGCGAATTAAATTCATGCTGACCAAATCTGGCCTGGACAGCGTATAGCAAATTGAAAACGTTGATTCGTGAGTACTTGAGAAACAAGAGCGGGGAGTTCCGTTACTTCGAGAATGATGACGAAATCATCTTTCGCTACTGTTCAAGCCGTTTGTTGATAAGTGTTCAACTGTCCACCCGCGCTCCGGATAAAGCACAGTTGATGACGTGGATGCGACTGGGAGAGCCCAGTCTGAATCACTTTCAGGGAGCGCTCGCTCAAGCCCCAACCAGCGGTGCACTTTGGTTGATTCATTGTCTGCCTGAACGGACGGACGAACAGCATCTGAATAGCGGCATCGAAGCCCTGCTCAACCAACGCGATACTTGGCGCGCCACTGCCGCGCGCATGAATGAACGCCCTCCTGAACCGCCCCTCACCTCGCTACGTTCGTTGCTGTACTAATCAGAGAAATGTCTATGTATAACAAGCCCCACAAGCGCAACAGTTTGTGTATCGCCCCGTCCGAATCTTCATGCAGACGAGCCGATTGGCGAAGCCTGATCTTACTGGCCTGCCTGTTGACGCCGGCGCAAAACACCCTTGCCGCCATCCCTCCCGAATGGAAAAACACCGCTTACGCCTATGAAGCCGAACACAAACCTCTGCGCGAAGTACTGGAAGACTTCGCCCAGACCTTCGGCACCCAGCTCCAGGTCGAAGGCCTGCTGGAAGGTAACGTCAACGGCAAGATCCGCGCTAATACCCCGCAGTCGATGCTCGACCGTCTCGGTGTGGAACACCGTTTCCAGTGGTACCTGTACAACAACACCCTCTATATCAGCACGTTGGATCAGCAGGAATCAGCGCGCCTGGAAGTCTCGTCCGAAACCATTGCCGACCTCAAGCAGGCCCTCACCGATATCGGCCTGCTCGACAGCCGTTTCGGCTGGGGTGAGTTGCCCGAAGATGGCGTCGTGCTCGTCTCAGGCCCCCGTCGCTACATCGAGCAGATCAAGCACTTCAGCAGTCAACGCCGCTCTCCGGATGAAAAACAGAGCGTGCTGAGTTATCCACTGAAGTTCGCCAATGCGGCTGACCGCCGCGTGGATTATCGCGGTGAGAAGCTCACCATCCCCGGAGTGACCAGTATTTTGCGCGGGCTGTTGGAGCCGCGCTCCACCTCGACGCTCTCGAGTCTGAGCCAGCGCCCAGCGTCACCCCCCGCGCCGCTCACACCCAACATTCCCCGGTTAGGCAACCCGCTGCTGAGCCAGATGCTCGGAGCCGGTGCAAACCCAGCGCCATTGGACAACGGTGCAACGCTCACTCCACGCGCCCCAGCCCCCACCAGCAGGATTCGCGTCGAAGCCGATGTGCGCAATAACGCGGTGCTGATCTATGACCTGCCGGAACGCCAGGCCATGTATCGCGATCTGATTACCCAACTCGACGTCGCGCGCAAACTGGTGGAAATCGACGCCGTCATCCTGGATATCGAGCGCACGCAGCTGCATGAGTTCGGCGTTACCTGGGGGTTCCAGAACAGCCGGTTCCGCGGTGGCGCCGGCGTGTCACCGGGCGCCTCGTCGCAGCTGTCGATTGAAAACCGCGACCGTTTCTATGCCGACATCCGCGCCCTGGAAGCCAAGGGGCTGGCAACCATGGTGTCCAACCCATCGGTGCTCACCCTGGAAAACCAGCCGGCGGTGATCGACTTCAACCGTACGCAATACCTCACGCCCGGCAGTGAGGTCGCCACCATCCTGCCGGTGACCGTGGGCACCAGCGTCCAGGTCGTGCCACGCGTCATCACCAGCCGTGGCGGGCATCAGATCCATCTGGCGGTGGATATCGAAGACGGTAACTTCGATGACAGCAACTCTAAATCCGGCAACCTCGATGTACGCCGTGGCACGGTCAGTACCCAGGCAGTAATGGCGGAAAAACGCTCGCTGGTGGTCGGTGGTTTCCACGTCACCGAAAGCAGCGACAAGCACAGCAAGGTGCCCCTGCTCGGTGATATTCCCTTATTGGGCAAAGCATTGTTTTCCTCGACCGAACGGCAGAACAATCGACGTGAACGCCTGTTCATCCTGACCCCGCGGGTCATCGGCGACCAGGCCGACCCGTCACGCTACCTGCCCCAGGCCGATCAGGTTGAGTTGCAGACCGCCCTCGCCCCGTTGGCCAGGCGTTATGCCTCTCATCAACCGGTGATCAAGCGCAGCGATATCATCGGCACCCTGGCGCATCTGGTCAGCGGTGAAGTGCCCAAGGCCTTCAAGGCCGCGCCGATGCCGCTTGGGCTGAATACGCTGTGCAGCACCCGTGACTTGCTCGCGCTGAACACCGAACGCAGCCAATGGTATGCCGGCCCCGACTACAACGTCGCAGTGGTGGTGCTGCGCAACCAGTTCACGCGCAATGTGCGTATCGACGAGAAAGAATGCAGCAACTCGCAGACCCTGGCCGTCAGCGTGTGGCCGCGTGCCTGGCTCAAGCCGGGTGAAGAGGCCGAGGTATTTATCGCCATGCGCCCCGTGGTGAAGGATGAACACCTGAGTGTGCCGCGCCCCTCCTTGATCACTCCTGCTCAAAAGGTTACGCCATGAAACCTCGCCTGCTATGCGCCACCCTGATCGCCACTGCGCTGCTCGTCGCCGGCTGCACCCCCACCTGCAAGGGCGACTCCTGCTCTCGCCCGCAATCGAGCAAGGACACCATGGTGATCTGGTGGCCGCCACAGATGCGCATTGAACCAGGCCCCGCCGGCGAGCGAAAAGACTACCAGACGGTATCACTGGAGCGATGAGCGCGCCGCAAATGCCCGACGTGCTACGCCAGGCGTTTCTGGACAATCTGGTGAGCGGCGCTGCCGCTCACCTGCCGCTCGCTCCCGGTATCAAGGCGTGCGCGCTGCAAGGCGGCAAGCAGCCGGGGCTGGCGTTGCATATCGCGCGCGAGGCTTTGCAACCCGGGCAACTGCAACGGGTGCTGGAGCGACGCTTTGAGTATGCGTCGTTGTACGAGGGCTGCTTCGCCTACCTCGATGCCCAGCACGCTTTGGTGATCTGGCACGCATTGCCTGCGGCGCGTCACACGCTGGACACAGTCCTCAGCCGGATGTTGTCGCTGGCCAACCTCGCCGCCCTGGACTCACCGTCCAACCGCTGATCAGCGCCGCTCCAGCTCCGGCAACTCCAGGGTTTCACGCTTGGCCTCATCATCCAGCTCACGCAGGGTCCGGTAGATCAATGCCACGGCCTGCAAGGTTTCGCGAGGAATGCTTGCACCCAGTTTGTTCTTGTAGAGCGTGCGGGCCAGCCAGACGCATTGGATCACCGGCACTTCGGCGGCCTTCGCCCGGGCGATCAGCTGTCGCGCATCGGCGTCCGTACCTTTGCTGACCAGCAGCGGCAACGGCGTCTTGCCTGGGCGGTAGTACAGGGCCACCGCAAAGTGCGTGGGGTTGACCACCAGCATGTCGGCCTCTTCCAGCTTGGGCAGCTTGACCTTCGGCTCCTCCTGGGCCAGTTGGTACGCCAGTGAGCGGCGCTGGCCTTTGACATGGGGGTCGCCTTCCATGTCCTTGTACTCCTTGACGACCTCGACCTGGGTCATGCGCATGCGTTTGGCGAAAAAGTACTTCTGCAGGCTCAGGTCGATCAGCGCCAGCACCAGCAGCAGCCCGAGACAGGCATGCAGCAAGTGCCTGAACAGTGCGATCAGCGCCAGCAGGTAACTTTGCAGGTCGCTGTTGGCCAGATTGATCAACACCCCCAGCGAAGGCCAGACCACCACGTACACAATCAGGCCAATCAGGAATGCCTTGGCGATGCTCATCAACAGGTTCATCACCGACTGGGCCGAGAACATTTGCTTGAGCTGGCTGACGGGGTTGAGGCGGTTGAAATCGAGCTTCAGGGCCTCCGGGGCGAACAGCAACCCGAACTGCATCCAACTGCTGATCAGCTTTGTGACAATCGCCACGCCAACCATCAGCAGGGCGAACGAGACAAACATCAACAGCCCTTCAACCAGCACTTCTTCCAGCGCTCGTACAAACGGCTGGTTAAAGCGCGACATCGGCAGCGCCATCAATTGCTGGAAGCGCTGCAGGCTGGTCTCGGCGGTGAACAAAGCGATCTCACTGATGGCGGTGAGCACCAGCAACTTGGGAACGTCCTGACTCTGGGCGACCTGCCCCTTCTTGCGCTGGTCGCGCAGTTTCTTGGCTGAAGCGGGGTGCTTTTTTTCGCCCGAATCACTCATGGTGCCGAGGCCCTGAACAGCAGCCCGAGCGAGTGTTTTAACTCGCCAAGCCCGAACATGCGCCCGACCATCAGGTCCTGCAGCAGCGCAAAGTACAACAGCACAACCCCGATACCTGCCAGGCTCTTGACCGGCGGTGCCAGCGTACTCACCTGTAACTGCTGGCTGTAGACCCCCAGTAAGGCGATTCCGAATTCCAGCAACAACAGCACCGCAATGAAGGGCGCGGCGTACAGCATCATATGCATGAAGGTATCGCCAAGCAGGCCGACGAATACACTCGTGCCGTTAGGCGCAGGCAGCGGAAACCACACCGTGGGGGGCCAGATCAGGTAGCTGTCCCAGATCACCTGGGTCAACGCGCCCAACCCCAGGCTGACCATCAGCAGAAAGATCGCCAGCTGCTTGAACAAGTGCCCGATCGGCGTGGCATCCGGCCCCAATGAGGGGTTGAGTTGACCGCCGGCCAGCGCACCGCGCTGGTTGTCCAGCAGTGCCCCTACCGCCTCGAACATCCAGAACGGCATCGACAACAGCACTCCCAGCAATACGCCCAGCGCCAGCTCCTTGAGTACCAACCCGCCGAGCATGAGCGCCGAATAATCCTGCCCCTGCAGCGCCGCATGGATACCCGGCGCGGGCATCAATGCCATGACCATCACAATGGTGTGCCGAGGCATGCCGCGTATGTGCTGAAAACAGAACGCCGCCACCAGGAAGGCACAGGGGTAGATACGCGCCATGCCGATCAACAGGCTGGGCAGGAACTCGAGATAGAGCAGCACGGGCGAGGCCTCAGTTCAGGGCCGAACGGCCGATCATGTCGAAGGTCAGGTTGATCAGTTGGATCAACTCCACACCAATCCAACGCCCGGTCACGATCAGTGTGATACCCACCGCCACCAGCTTGATACCGAAGGGCAACGTCTGGTCCTGTATCTGCATCAGCGCCTGCACCAGGGACGTCAGCACACCGACCACCACCGCCACGATCAACGGCGGCGCTGACAGCACCACCACCAGCAACATGCCCTGCTTGAACAGCACGATCGGTTCCATAAGCCACTCAGAGGTAAGAAAGGAACAGGCTGTCGAGCAGCCGCGACCAGCCGGACACCAGCACGAACAGCAGCAGTTTTAGCGGCAGGGAAATGGTCATCGGCGACACCATCTGCATGCCCAGCGCCAGCAGCAGGTTGGAGACGATCAGGTCGATCACGATGAAGGGGATATAGATCAGAAAACCGATCTCGAACCCCGCCTGCAGTTGCGACAGCACGAACGCCGGCACCAGCAGGATCAGGTCTTCACGCTGCACCTCCTGCGCCATTTGCGCAGGCCACAGCCGCGTGGTGTTTTCCAGCAGATGGGTCAACACGTCCGGGTCCACGTTGCGCAGCATGAAGGCACGCAATGGCTGGATAGCTTCACTCCCGGTCTGCAAAAACAGTTGCACACTGCTCGTGTCCACGGGTGAAGCCTTGACGTTCTCCGCGATCGCGTACCCCACCGGCGCCATGATAAACAGAGTAGCCGCCAGGGCGATGCCATTGATGGCCATGCTCGGCGGTACCTGCTGCACGCCGATGGCGTTGCGGGTAATCATCAGCACAATGACAATCTTCAAAAACGATGTGCAAATCACCAACAGCATGGGCAGCAACGCCAATGCCCCGACGAACATCGCCAGAACCAGGGGGTTGACCCCTTCAAATGTCATCGGCCGACCATCACGCGGGACAACTGCAAGCCCAGGCGCCCGTCGACTTCCACCAACTGTCCCTGGCCGATGGTGCGGTCGCCGTAATAGAGACCCGCCATGCCAGGCGCATAACCGGCGATACCCAGTACCGAGCCGGGTGCGAGATTCCGCAGCTCACCCAGTGTCAGATTCAACGTGCCGCAGCGCACGTTCAACGTCATGCTCAACTCGTCGAACGGCTCGTGGCCGAACACATCCACCACGGGTTCATCTTCTCCATAGTTCGAATAATCGGGCGCCGCAAAATGTTCATCCATGGATGTGTCCTCGATAGAAGTAAGGGTCAGGCACAAAGCCCCGCCGGCATCGTCGATGCAGCCATGCAGCCGCTGTTTGCCAACCTGCAGGTAGCCGCTGCCCTGGGCTTGGAAAAAAGTCTGCTCAGGCACCAGCACGTCACCGGTACGCAGGCCGCGCACCTGGGCGATCAGTAGGTGCAAACGCCCAAGGGTCACGGCAATTGCCAGCTGCAATTGCGCCGGCAACGGCTCGGCCACGGCACGCCACGCGCCGGCCTCGCACAACGCCAGGAAGCTGTCAGGCGTCAGCCACACGTAGCTGTCGACCCGAGACGTGCCCAGGGACACGCAGAGCCGGCAACCAAACCCTTCAGGGCGATCGGTTTCCAGCAAACGCACAGGGCCCAGTAACGCGCTCACCTGAGGGCTCAGGTGATGCTGGAACACTGCCCAGAACCATGAATCCGGATCGTTGCCGGACGGAGCCAATGTCACTGGACAATCGCCCAGCAGACTGAGCACCGGCCCTGCCTGGGCGAGCGCCAGCACGCCACACGCGGTTTCGAAGCAAACGGCCTCGGCCCGTGTGGGCGCGCGTCCGGGCTCCAACCGCAGCTCGCCGTTCTGGTCAGCAACCTGAAACGCCAGGCGCAGTCCGCGCCCCAAACGCCGGCGCGCGGCAACCGTGTCGCCCTTGATCAAGGGCAAGGTCAATGTCGGGACCATCATGCGCCGCCGGCAGCAGGCAGCAGCAGATTGACCGGCAGACCCAGCACGTGTGAAAACCGGTCTTCACAGTGTTGTCGCACACCGCTGAGCCAGCGTGCCGTCGCGCCCTGTTCCGCTTCCAGTTCAACGCTCCAGGCGCTCTGTTCACGGTGCACGCGGGCGTTGATCCGGCCCAGGCGAGGTAAATACAACACTGCCTGCAGGGGCCATTGGGAAGCGGCCTGTATGCGAGGCGCCAATTGTTCGGCGAGGGCCTCAACCATGCCCGCCGCAGCCGATGCCTTGATGCCCGATAAGGACGCCCCAGAACCGCTGTGTTCATCGCTATCGGCAAACAATTGAGCGAACAGTCGCCCTTGCTCCCAAGCCACTGCGCCCACAGCGCCCGGCTCGCGCTCCTCGCGCGCGTGAAGCGGACGTGGGCGCTCAAGGGGTTTATTCGAAACCTCGCTCATGTCGACTCCTGAGCCAGAAGGCGGGACAACTCCTGGAGTTTTTCCACTTGACGCAGACACTCGGTGACGTGCTTCTGGGCCTGCCCAACGCGGCTTTCCCTTTCGTCCTGCTGGCCTTGCAATTGCGCCAGTTGGCCTTGGTTGCGCCGGGTACTGGCGGATAACGAGCGCTCCTGCGCGCCCCAGGACTTCAAATCCTGCAGGCTCAGCATTCGCCCCTGGTGCTGACTGAGCAGTTGAGCACTTTGCCGGGTCTCTTCCAGTCGAGTCTGCTCAAGTGCTTCCTCGGCCTGTTGGATATGTGCGAGCAGCGCCTGCCGGGCACGCTTGGCCTCGCGTAACGCCCGCTCGGCCCGGTCGGCCCGATGCCGGCGCAGGCGCCGCAATGTATCCACCTCACCGAGCAGCACATCAGAATGGGACATGGGTGGTCAGCTCCTTGAGTTGCTCCAGCGTGTGCGCCATCGGCGTCGGCTCACGCAGGTCCTGGCGCAGGAAACCGTCGACCGCCTGGCGACTGTCCACCGCCAGGTCAGTGAGAGGGTCGCTGCCGGGTTGGTACTCGCCCAGCTTGAGCATCAGTTCGATCTGTTGGTACGCCGACAACAAACGACGCAAGCCGGTGCCGGCCTGGATATCTTCAGGTGCCGCGACGTTGCTCAAAATCCGCGACAGGCTCGCCAGCACATCCACCGCCGGATAGTGCCCGCGTTCGGCCAATTTGCGGGACAGCACGATATGGCCGTCGAGCAGTGAGCGCACTTCATCGGCCACCGGATCGTTCATGGAGTCCTGTTCAATCAGTACCGTGTAGATCGCCGTGATCACGCCATCGCGCGTCAACCCGGCACGCTCCACCAGGCGCGGCAGCAGGCTGTAAACCGACGGTGGCAGGCCTCCGCGCCCCAGAGGTTCGCCGGCGGCCAGGCCGATTTCGCGCTGGGCCCTGGCGAAACGGGTCAGTGAGTCGATCAGCAGCAAGACTCGCCGGCCCTCGCGCCGAAACCCTTCAGCCAGAGCCGTGGCGGTGAACGCCGCGCGGGCGCGTTCCATGCTGGAGCGGTCGGAGGTGGCACACACCAGCACCGCCTTGGCGCGCAGTTGCTCATCGAGTTCATGGTCGAGGAACTCCCGCAGTTCCCGACCCCGCTCACCAATCAGGCCGAACACGATGACATCGCACTCGACGTTGCGCGCAATCTCGGCCAACAACGTGGTCTTGCCGCAGCCGGCACCGGCAAACAGCCCGACGCGCTGCCCTTCGCCGAGGGTCAAAAGGCCGTCGATCGAACGCACGCCGGTGGCCAGTGCGCGATTGATCCGCGGCCGCTCGGTGGGCAGCGGTGCCTCACACAACACGGAGTGGGCGTCCGATGCGCCAGCTTCGGCAAATGCACTGGCGCCCTCGCCGCCGATCGGTCGCCCGAAACCATCCAGCACCTGGCCCAGCAATGCCTGGCTGACCTGCACGCGATGCGAGATGCCCAGGCGCTCTACGCCCGCGCCGACTTGCACGCCTTCGAGGTTGCCCAGGGCACTGAGCACCGCATCCTGATTATCGAAGCCGATGATCTCGGCGAGCATGTAATCGCCGGGGTGCTTTTCCACCTGGCACAGATCACCGATACGCGCCTGGGGCAGCCGACATTGCAGCAGCATACCGTTGACGCGCTGGATTCGACCGCGCATGGTCACTGGCGAAAAATTGGCCAGTGACTGGATCTGCCGCTGCTGCCACGCGTCCAGGCGCGCCTGTAATTGCGTACTCACCAGCGCACCTCATAACGCTGCGCGCCATCGAAGACCACCTTGCTGTTGTCGATCAGTACCAGGCGCAGCCCATCCACTTCGTCGCCTACAAAGAGTCGGTTGCCCTCCTCCAGCACCACGTGACCGTTGGGCCCTCCTACGATCTGCACAATCCTGAACGGCAGTTGCTCATCGCGCGCTCGCACGCGGCTGATCACCGGCACCGCGCTATCGAACTGCTCACCAAAACGGCTGAGCATGCGCGCCACCAGCTCCACTTCTTCCTGGGAAACGTCGCCGCCGAGTGCGACCTGGCCATTGATCAGTTGCAGGCTGACGCGCTGGCTCAATTCACGCTCGCTGAGCATCTTCAACAACTGCTGGCGGACGTCAAACGGCGAATCGAGTTTGTGTTTCTGGGTCACCGGCGGCATCAAGGAAGCCTGAGCCTCAGGCTCCCCTGTAGAAATCATGCCCACCACCACGATCATGGCCGTGACCGCCAGCACCAGACTGAGCAGGCGCTTTTGCTGCGATGGCGGGATCGACGATAGTTTAAAGCCCGGTGCGGGGTCATCGGCCGGGGACTGCGAGGGTGGCTCGGGCGCGGCGGCCTGGGGCCAGGGCTGGTCGGCCAAGGTGACGCACAACTGCGCCTCCCCCACCCAGAACGGTACGTTCAGCGCCAGGCTTGCGATCTGTGCCAGCATCCGACCGCCGGCGTCCCGCAGCAGCCCCGCCTGCGCCTGCACCGACCAGTTAGCCTTGATAAAACGAAGGTGCGCATGTTGCTCAGCGATCCCCGTACCGTGGAGTACCAGGTCGGCATCGGCGTGGGCACCGATGCTCCACTGCTCACCGAACAATGGCAACGCAGCGCCCTGACTCGGTCCGTCAAGCACCCGTAGCTCAAACATCATAGGGCCCTCCCCACCGGCCGTGGCCAAGTCGTCATGCCGCCGCACCACGCATCAGCTCGTCCTGGCCCAGGTCAATGCGCCCCAGCACTTTGACCTTGGACGTGCTGCCCAACTCGGCAAACGACAACACGGCTATATGGTTGAACTCTTCCACCAGCAAAGTACGCAAGGGGCTGCGTAAGTCCTGCGCCACCAACAGCACGCTTTTGCTCTTGGCCCTCAAGGTAAAGGCCTGGTTGAGCAGGTTGATCAAGGCTGCGCTGTGTTCATCCTCCAGCGCGAAGAACACCCCGGTCTGTGTCTGGCGCAGGGCTTCACGCAGGATGTTTTCGCTGTGCGGCGACAGCAACCAGGCATGCAGGCCATCGTCTTCGCTGTGCTGGTGGTATATCTGCGCCTTGAGGGCAATGCGCGCGTAGTCGGCCAAGGCCTCCGGTTCCCGCTCGTGCTGGCCGTATTCGATCAGCGACTCGACGATCAGCCGCACAGCCCGCAGCGGCACCCCCTCACTGGCCAGGCGCTGCAGCACCGCCGAAAAGCGTGACAGCGGCATGATGCGTTGCAGTTCCTGCACCAACTCCGGCTGGTTGTGCTCCAGCCAACCGAGGATCGCCTTGCTCTCCTGGATGCCCAGGAACTGCGGCCCGCTGAGCATCATGGCCTGCTTCATGCGGTCGATGATCAACGCCGTGGCGGTGAAGCGCTCCAGCTGCGGATCATCGAGCAACGGATCATCCGGCGCCAGCCAGAGCCAATTCTGCTCGTCACGCTCCACCAACCCCGGTATGCCACGCCCAGGCTCGACTGTCAGCGCACTGCGCTCAACCGCCAGATGGCTGACCACCGACGCTTTGACCATCGGCACTTCGTGCACACAGAAACGCATTTCATCGGCGGCCAGAGAATCATCCAGCTCGACTTCGAATGGCGGCAGCGTCAGGCCGATATTGGCGACCAATGCGTTACGCGACTGGCGAATCCCGTGAATGAGCTCCGCCACCTGGGGCGTACCGCGCAAGGACGAAGGGAACTGCAGCAGATAAGGACGCGAAGGATCGAACCCGCGCAAATCCTCGCTGCCGTTCTCCTCGGGGCGAACGGCGTCGGTGGCCTGAGCGGCGGGTTCCGCTTGCCGTCGACGCTGACGCAACAGGTAAAACCCCAAGGCGCCGGAGATCAGCGAGATCAGCATGAAGACTCCGGTCGGCATGCCCGGCACAGCGGCGAATGCGAGCATGCCCACCGACGCGATCACCCAACTCTTGGGTTCGCTGGTCATCTGCCGGGCGATTTCGGCGCCCATGTTGGTCACGCCCCTGCGCCCATCCGGCGCCACGCGGGTGATGATCATGCCGGCCGTCAGCGAAATCAGCAGCGCCGGAATCTGTGCAATCAGGCCATCACCGATGGTCAATACCGAATACAACGCCATGGAATCGGCGGCACTCAAACCGTGCTGGAACATCCCCGTGGAAAAGCCTCCCAGCAAGTTGACCACCACGATGATCAGACCGGCTATGGCATCGCCCTTGACGAACTTCATGGCGCCGTCCATCGCCCCGAACAACTGACTCTCGCGGGACAGTTGCTCGCGCTTGTCGCGCGCTTGCGCGCCGTCAATCAGGCCGGCACGCAGGTCGCTGTCGATGGACATCTGCTTGCCCGGCATGGCATCGAGGCTGAAGCGCGCGGCGACTTCGGCGACCCGCTCGGAGCCCTTGGTGATGACCAGGAAGTTGACCAGGGTCAGGATCAGGAAAATCACCATCCCCACCGCCAGGTTGCCCCCCACCACAAAATTGCCGAAGGCCTCGACGATATCCCCCGCGTCCTGTTCCAGCAGAATCAGGCGCGTCGTCGCGATCGACAGTGCCAGCCGGAACATGGTCGTCAACAGCAGGATTGAAGGAAACGAGGAAAATGCCAGTGGCCCCGGCAGGTAAAGCGCCAGCACGATAAGCAGGCATGAGATGCAGATATTGAGTGCAATCAGGATGTCCACCAGCCAGGTGGGCAGTGGCACGATAAAAATAAACACGATGGCCATGACCACCACCGCGCCCAGCACTTCGGCGCGCTGTGCCACTTTGAGCAATACACGGTTGATGGCCGACAGTGCGGTCACGCCGTGCCCCTCGGCTCACTGATAAACCGTGCGGCTGGGCGTGTCGTGCGGTGCAACTCATCCAGCACCACCAGCAATACATGCAAGGCCTCCTGCCGTGCTCGGCTGTCGGGCCACACCGCCAGGGGCAGTTGTTGGAACAACGGATAAAGCGCGTTGAGGCACACCAATTGCTGCTGGGTCGGGCCACCGCCCAGCTCACTCGCCAGGCGCAAGGCCTCGGCGGATGCAATGCCGCCGCCGGCGTAACCCAACAGACGCTGGAGCAAGTCGACGGCGTCGTACTCGACGCACAGGCGTTGGATCATCCCACGGCAGCCGGCCAGCACTGCGCTCAGTTGCCCGCAGCTTTGCAGCCCCAGCAGCAAGGTGCGCAACGCGGCAGTAGGCACCGATGAGACCTGCGCGGCAACATCGTCGGCCAGCGCTTTGCGCATCACCTTGATGCCTTCGTGGAACCGCTCAGCACCGTATACACCCAACAGGGCTTGCATCATCGTTGCCAAGGATTGGCGCCTGACCACACTGGCGTAATACAGAGCACGCAGCGCCTGGCGCTCCTGCGGATCGACACCCGTCGCCTGCAGCGCCGAGGCGATGTTCAGACCGGCCTGAATCTCACCACTGAAACGAACCTCCAGCCTGGCAATGGCATCGCGCGCCAGTGCAGCCTCAGCCGCACGCACTTCGGCATCCGCCTGGGCCGCCACGTACTTGAGCACCACAAAAGCCCGCGCCGGGTCTTGCCCGGTGAGTTCCAACAGTGTTTCAACGGTGGGGTTGTGCAGCAGCTGCATCCTGATCCGACGCGAAATGGATGCCATGGTCGCCTGGGCCGGATGACCCAGCTGATCATAGAGCTGCGCAAGCTGCTCGGCGGGGGGCACACGCACACCCACTTTCCGTTCGGCCAGGGTCCGAAACTGATTACCCACTTCCTGGCTGAACAGCTCAGCCAGCTCGTCAACGCCTTTGCCGGGCACCGGTACCGACGCCGGGGTGACCGCCGGCAGATCCAGGCGTGGGTTCACTTGAATATCGTTATTGGCTTCAATCTTCATGGCAGGCCAGCACAGCAAGAATGTTTCCCTGTGTGGCAAGACCCGCCGCTACGGTTCCATCCAATTCCAGTGTGCGCGCCAATTGAAAAGACTTGCACAGACGCCCCTGCACAGCGTGCCAGCGGTTGCGCAAAATCGACTCAATTCAAGATATTTATCTATATTAATCAACTAGTTATATATGTTTTTTTGCTTGGCACAGGCAGTGCTTAGTGGGTCTGGTCGACACGTTTCGACTGCGTCTACCCAAAGGAAAAAAACATGAATATCCCTATTGAAGCTTTAGCGCACCTCGTTGGCAGCTCGCCTCAATTCATGCATCACCTGACAGACGACGAGCAAAAAAAACTCCGGCGCTTCATCCACAAGCGCGTACTCAACCCCGAAGATGCGGACGATCTGCTGCAATTGACCTACCTGGAAGCCTGGCGCAACCGTGAGCGCTACAGCGGCATAGCCACGCTCAGCACCTGGATGTGCGGCATCGCGCAGAACCTGATACGCAATCACTTCAGGCGCATGTACGCCAAGCCGGCGCACTGCGAATTCGACGAGTCGCTTTCCCACGGCCAGGATGAAAGCAACAACCTGGACTGGGAGTTCGAGGTCAATCGCCGCCTGGAAAAGACCCTGAACGCCATCGATCATTTGCCGACGGAAATGCGTAAGACACTTTACGCCTCGCTGGAAACCGACGGCAGCTATCAGGACACGGCTGACGCGCTGGACATACCCATCGGCACCGTTCGCTCCCGCCTTTCACGGGCACGTGAACAGCTCAAACGCGTGACTCACACTTCGCAACATCCGTAGCCGAGACTCAACGTTGGGCGGCAGGGATATCGCCCAATCGAAGCCTTCGTGTACCGCCTGCCAACCGCGCAAGCTCGACAGCCCCTCTACTGCCGAAAGCCTCCATCCACCTCGCCACTCGTCGCCGAAGCGCGCTGTTTTCGTTAAACAGTTGAAAGCGTAGGTAAAAATTCAAAATAAACGCTTGACGCTTTGGCGTTCTGCGCGAATAATGCGCGCCACTTGGCTACATAGCTCAGTTGGTTAGAGCATAGCATTCATAATGCTGGGGTCCGGGGTTCAAGTCCCTGTGTAGCCACCAAGTACTGAAAAACGGCTTACCGAAAGGTAGGCCGTTTTTTTATGCCCGCCGAAAAGCATGTCCGCCGTGCCCCACGCGGCCGTTGTACATGCGCGTAAAAAAACTCTCCAACTGTATTTTGACGCTCCCTCGACCCACTGTTAGTGTCCAGCCTCCCCCACACACGGAGTGCCCCACGGTGAAATTGGACATCTACCAAGTCGACGCCTTCAGCGAACAGCCTTTCGGCGGCAACCCGGCTGCGGTCTGCCCACTCACCGAGTGGTTGCCGGACGAGCGGCTGCAGGCAATAGCCGCCGAGAACAATCTCTCCGAAACCGCTTACTTCGTACGCCGGGGCGAAGGTTATGAGTTGCGCTGGTTTACCCCTGAAGTCGAAGTGGACCTGTGTGGCCATGCCACGCTCGCGGCGGCGTGGGTGTTGATTCACAAGCTGGCGGACAGCGCCGACGTGCTGCGCTTTGCCACCCGCAGCGGCGAGCTTCGCGTGACACGCAACGGTGATGAGCTGGCGATGGATTTCCCGGCCAAAACGCCACAACCGTGCGAGCCGCCCGCCGGGATGTTCGCCGCGCTGGGCATTGAACATGCCGACGTGTTCAGCACCGACGACTTCATTGTGCTGCTGCAGGATGAAGCCCAGGTGGCGGCGCTGACCCCAGACTTTGCACGGCTCAAGGGCCTGCCCAAGCGCGGAATTGCCGTGACCACGCGCGGTACGCGGTTTGACATTGTGTCGCGCTGGTTCGGACCGAATGTCGGGGTCAATGAAGACCCGGTCACCGGTTCGGCGCACACCTCGTTGGCGCCGTTCTGGGCCGAGCGCCTGGGCAAAACCCACTTGACTGCGGAGCAAGGCGGCGCACGTAAAGGCCAGCTGCACTGCGAACTCAAGGGCGACCGCGTGATTATTTCCGGCAAGGCTGCGCTGTATATGCAAGGCACGATTTACCTGTAGAACAGCCTTGGCCAAAGGACAACGATTACTGCTTACCATGAACGGAGTTCAGCGCGTGTTTTCGATTTCTCGCCGTCAACTGACGGTCATCGCCGCGACCCTGGCGTTGGCAGCCTGCCATAGCTCGGTTAACGAACAGCCTCCGGCTCCGGAGCTGGGCTCGGGCTATCGCACCGGCCTTACCCCCCGTCACGCCGAGCGCCACATGGCCGCCGCCGCCAACCCGCTGGCCGCGCAAGCCGGGCGCGACATGTTGCGCCAGGGCGGCTCGGCGATTGACGCCGCGATTGCAATGCAGGCGGTGTTGACCCTGGTGGAGCCGCAGTCATCGGGGATCGGTGGCGGTGCATTCATCCTGCTGTGGGATGGCGAAAAGGTGCACGCGTACGACGGCCGCGAAACCGCACCGGCCGGGGCCTCAGAACACCTGTTCCTCAGCGCCGACGGCAAGCCGATGGCGTTTCCCGAAGCACAGATCGGCGGCCGCTCGGTCGGTACGCCAGGGGTACTGCGTGCGCTGGAAATGGCGCATAAAAAGACCGGTCATCTGCAGTGGGCCAAATTGTTCGAGCCGGCGATCCGTCTGGCGGAACAAGGCTTCGCGATTTCCCCGCGCTTGCACAGCCTGATTGCCGCCGACCCGTATATCGCCCAATCGCCGGACATGGCGGCGTATTTCCTGAATGCCGACGGCACGCCTAAAGCCACCGGCACCTTGTTGAAGAACCCGGCGCTGGCTCAGGTGTTCAAGCGCATCGCCAAGGAAGGGCCGGACGCGCTCTACACCGGGCCGATTGCCGACGAAATCGTGCGCAAGGTCCAGGGCCATCGCAATGCCGGGAGCCTGTCCCAGGCCGACCTGCAAGGCTACGCCGCCAAGGAGCGCGCGCCGCTGTGCAGCGATTACAAACAATGGACAGTCTGCGGCATGCCCCCGCCATCCTCCGGTGGGATTGCCGTGGCACAGATCCTGGGCACGCTGCAGGCGCTGGAAGCCCGCGATCCGCGCCTGGCCATCGCGCCGATGACACCGCTCAAAAGCCCATCGCCCGCCGGGTTGGAACCGACGCCCGAGGCCGTGCACCTGCTCGCCGAGGCCGGGCGCCTGGCATTTGCCGATCGCGCGCTGTATGTGGCCGACGCCGATTTCACACCGGTTCCGGTCGCAGGCCTGATCGCACCGGACTACCTGGCCCGGCGCGCCACCTTGATCGGTGAACGCAGCATGGGCGTGGCCAAGCCCGGTCAACCGGCTGGCCTGCAGGTGGCCTACGCACCGGATCGTTCGCCGCTGCGCATCTCCACCTCGCAGGTGGTGGCGGTGGATGACCTGGGCGGCGCGGTGTCGATGACCACCACGGTGGAAGCCGCGTTTGGCTCCCACCTGATGGTCCAGGGCTTTTTGCTCAACAACCAGATGACCGACTTTTCGTTCATCCCCGAAGAAAATGGCCAGCCCGTCGCCAACCGCGTGCAACCCGGCAAACGGCCACGTTCGGCCATGGCACCGACATTGGTATTCGACCGCCGCAGCGGTGAGCTGCTGGCCACTGTGGGCTCTCCGGGAGGCTCGCAAATCATCGAATACGTGAGCAAGTCCCTGGTGGCCCTGCTCGACTGGAAACTCGATCCGCAGGCGGCGATCAACCTGCCTAACTTCGGCAGTCGCAATGGCGCAACCGAGCTGGAGGCGGGCCTGGTCAGCCCGGCGCTCAAACAGGCGCTGAAAGACAAGGGCCACACGCTGAGCGAGATCGAGATGACCAGCGGCGTACAGGCCATCGTCCGCACGCGGGACGCGCAAGGCAAGGTATCGCTGAACGGCGGCGCCGACCCTCGGCGCGAAGGCGAAGCGCTGGGTGACTGACTGGAAGGGGGCAAGCCCGTTCACCACAACACGCTCACTCAGCGGCTGATCTTCAGCCCCTTGCGCGCCGCGTGCCGCTCCATCGCCAGTTCGATCAGGCGGGTGACCAGCTCGCTGTAGCTCATCCCCGCGGCCTGCCATAGCTTGGGGTACATGCTGATGCGGGTGAAGCCGGGCAGCGAGTTGATTTCGTTGATCAATACCTCGCCATTGTCAGTGAGGAACACATCGACACGCGCCAGCCCGGAGCAGCCCAACACTTCAAACGCCTGCACTGCCAGGTGGCGAATGCGTTCGCTGGCGTCATGACTGATCGCGGCCGGCACCACCACCTGGGCAGCCTGGTCGTCGATGTATTTGCTGTCGTAGGAATAGAACCCGCTGCTCACCACGATCTCGCCGCAACCGCTGGCGATGGGGTTGTCGTTGCCCAATATCGCACATTCGATTTCACGACCCTGAACAGCAGACTCCACCAGCACCTTCTCATCGAACCCCAACGCCAGTTCAACGGCGGCACGGTACTCGGCTTCGCTGCCGACTTTGCTCACGCCCACTGAAGATCCCTGGTTGGCCGGTTTGACGAACAGCGGCAGGCCCAGCGTATTCGCCGCCTTCTCAAACGAAGTGCGGGCCGCATTGCCACGGGTGAGCGTCAAAAACGGAGTGACGGCGATACCGGCGTCACGCAGCAGGCGCTTGCTGATGTCCTTGTCCATGCAAATCGCCGAGCCCAGCACGTCGGAACCGACAAACGGCAGGTCGGCCATGCGCAGCAAGCCTTGCAGGCACCCGTCTTCCCCAAGGGTGCCGTGGACGATGGGAAAGATCACGTCGATATGTTCCAGCACGCCTTGGCCGGAAGTCTCCACGACCTGGCGATTGGCTTTGCCCGGCACGACCGCCAGTTCGCGATTGGATTGGTTGAGGGCGATCAAGGCTGGGTTTTCCTGATTAAGCAGGAAGTTGGAGGTGTCGTTGAGGTGCCAGTGACCGGCCTTGTCGATGCCAATCAGGATCGGTTCGAAGCGCGTACGGTCGAGGGCATCGACGATGTTGCGCGCCGACTGCAACGACACTTCATGCTCAGCCGAACGGCCACCGAAAATAATACCTACCCGCACCTTGCCCATGACTCGACCTCATTGTTGAACGTAGGGCTTCTTACCATGGGCGGTCAGCGCTTGCCAAACGCGCGGGTAGCCAGCGGCTGCACGATCGTTCAAGACCCCGCAGACAGCGCGCCCCACACTGAGTTACCGTGTTTCCACCTCTTCCTGTGACAAGTCACCATGGGCAATTCGACCACCCCGCTCGATTGGCTGCACCGTGCGCCGCACGCCAGCGGCCTGGACCGTATCGAGGCGTACTTTGCAGGTTTCGCCTTCGACCCGCATCGCCATGACACTTACGCCATCGGGCGTACGTTGTTCGGCGTGCAGAGTTTTCATTACCGCGGCGGCATGATCCACAGCCTGCCCGGCACGACCATGGTGATTCATCCCGATGAGGTGCACGACGGCCGCGCCGGGAGCGAGGAAGGCTTCAAGTACCGCATGATTTATGTGGAACCGGCGTTGATCCAGCAGATCCTCGGCGGCAGGCCGTTGCCGTTCGTGCCCGCAGGATTGTCCACCGATCCGCGGCTGTTCCGCGCCAGCGAAGTGCTGTTGCAGAACCTGGATTGCCCGGTCGACCCGTTGCAGGAACAGGATGCGTTGTTCGACCTGGCCCAGGCGTTGAGCGCTGCGTCAGGAGCGGTCGTCAGCCGCAAGACGTTCGACTACCTGGCCGCCGAGCGGGCACGGGAATTTATCCACAGTGCCCTGGGCCGCAGCATCACACTCGATGACATGGCCGAGCACGCAGGGCGAGACCGCTGGGGCTTGTCGCGGGATTTTCGCCTGCTGTTCGGCACCAGCCCCTACCGTTACCTGACCATGCGCCGCCTGGACCTGGTGCGCAGCCTCCTGGCCCAGGGCCAATCTCTGGTAGATGCGGCGCTCACCGCCGGCTTCACCGACCAGAGCCATATGACCCGGCAATTTCGCAGCACCTACGGCATGCCGCCGTCGCGCTGGGTGAAGATGCTGGGACGTTGAATGCGTTGGCCAGGCTTACAACTGGCGCCCATCGATCGGCTGGCCGATGCTCAGGAAATGCCCGCCCGCCACGTGGTGCAAGGTGCGCAATGGGTCGTGCCCCTCGAAGTGCCAGCGCCCGTCACTGAAGACACGCTCATCGGCGTAGGCGGCGACCACTTCACCGAGGAACAGGTCGTAGGTCTGCTGGTTATGCGGCTCGGGCAGCAGGCGGCACTCCAACCACGCCACGCACCCCTCCAGCAACGGTGCGTCGGTGTGTTCACCGTTGAAAGTGCGCAGGCCATAGGCGGCGAATTTGTCGAGGTCGCGGCCACTGATGGTACCGACGGTCTGCACCAGGTCGGCCTGGGCCGCACACGGCACCTGCAGCACAAAGGTGCCGGCGCCTTCCAGCAGTTCGCGGGTCCAGGTGGATTTGTCCAACACCACCGCGACCTTCGGCGGTTCGAAATCCATCGGCATGGCCCAGGCGGCAGCCATGATAGTGCGCTGGCCTTCATGAGCGGCGCTCACCAGCACGGTCGGGCCGTGATTGAGCAAGCGGTAGGCCTTGGGCAGCGGGACAGGACGGCAGTGTTCGGGGCTCATGCAGGGTGGCTCTTCAAGCGAAAAAACCTACGATACCTCAAGCACAAGCTCCCCGGGTAAGGTCCGCCGTGAGTGGCCAAGCCCTCGGAACATGAAAAAAATCGCCAACACAACGGATCTATAGGGGGGCAACGTCCGATCAGGTATCCTTTTGGCGCAGGAAACAAAAAGAAACAATTATCCTAACCTGTTCGATAAGGAGTCCCGCTTTGGCGTTATCGACTGCTGCGTGGATGGTGCACGACACCCGCCTGATGTTTTGCGTACTACTGGCCATCGCCAGCATCATCGTGCTGATCAGCGCGACCAAGCTACCGCCGTTTCTGTCGATTTTGATCGGCACCTTTATCGCCGGAGTGGGTGCAGGCCTGCCGCCGGAAGATGTGGCCAAGGCCTTCAGCAAAGGCGCCGGGGCGATCCTTGGCGAGGCCGGGATCATCATTGCCCTGGGTTCGATGCTGGGCGCGCTGATGGCCGAGTCCGGTGCGGCCGATCGCATCGCCACCACCCTGCTGGGGCTGGGCAAGGGCAAGTCGCTGCCGTGGGTCATGGCCTTGGTGGCGATGGTGATCGGCTTGCCGCTGTTCTTTGAAGTGGGCCTGGTGATGATGGTGCCGATCATCTTCGTCATGGCCAAGCGCTCGAACCAGCCACTGCTGAAAATCGCCATCCCGGCGCTGGCGGGCATGACCACGTTGCACGCGTTGATGCCGCCGCACCCAGGGCCGCTGATTGCGGTGGGCGCGCTTCACGCCGACCTGGGCCTGACCATGTTGCTGGGCTTTTGCCTGGCGGTGCCGGCGGTGATACTGGCCGGGCCGATCTATGGCAACTGGCTGTCCAAGCGCCTGCATGTGGATGAGCCGGCCGACATCGGCGCACTGTTCAGCGCGCCGCCCAAGGCACCGCGCCAGCCGAGCTTCGGCGTGTCGTTGCTGATCATTCTGTTGCCGGTGATTCTGATGCTCGGCAGCACCTTGGCCAAAGTCGCATTGCCCGCCGAAAGCAGTGTGGGCATGACGCTCAAGTTCCTCGGCGAACCGCTGATCGCCCTCGGCCTGGCGGTAATCGCTGCGGTGATCTGCCTGGGCTGGGCGGCCGGCATGCCACGCGCCGAGGTCGGCAATACCCTGCGCAAGGCACTCGCGCCGATTGCGGTGTTGCTGTTGACCATCGGAGCCGGCGGCGGCCTCAAGCAAACCCTGCTCGACGCCGGCGTCAGCCAGACCATCAGCAAGGTCGCCGAAGGCGCGCACATGCCGTATCTGCTGCTGGCCTGGCTGATCGCCGTGGCGTTGCGGCAGGCCACGGGTTCGGCCACCGTCGCCACCACCACAACGGCGGGCATCCTGGCGCCGATGATGGCGGGCCTGGCGGCGACACAAAGCTCACTGGTGGCCCTGGCGATCGGCGCCGGCTCGGTGTTCTTCTGCCACGTCAACGATGCCGGGTTCTGGATGGTGCGTGAGTATTTCGGGCTGCAGCTCAAGCAGACCATTTGGGTCTGGTCGGTACTGCAGACCATTGTGTCCGTGGTCGGCCTGGTCGGTACGTTGCTGCTCTGGCACTTCCTGACCTGACCCTCAGGCCATCAAAGCGTGGCGCTTGCCAAACAGCGCCACACTGCCCACCCCCACCGCGCCCATCACCACGCAGTAGCCCACACAGATCCACGGACTGGCAGGCATGAGTGCGATCAGCATCAGCGGCGTGGTGCTGGCCCACAGCGCGTAGGCGATGTTGTACGTGAAGGAAATCCCCGACACCCTCACCGCCGGCGGAAACAGGCCGACCATCACCGAGGGCACGGCGCCCACCACCCCGCAGCTCAAGCCCGCAACGGCATACGCGGCGCCGAGCCACGCACCACCGCCGATCAGGCTGGCGTACAACAGCGCAATCCCCACCGGCAGCAACAGGCTGTAGACCAGCACCGCGCGCCAGGCACCGATGCGGTCCACCAGCAGGCCGGCGAGCACACAGCCGATGTTGAGAAAGACGATGCCCAGCGCGCTCAAGGCGAAGGTGTGACTGGGGCTCATGCCGAAGGTTTTCTGCATCATGGTCGGGGTAATGACCACCAGCACCACCACGGCCGAGGTGAGCACGCAGGTGAGGATCATCGCCGGCAGCAACACCGCGCGATGGTCGCGCAATACGGTGCGCAGCGGCAGTTCGGCGGCAGCCTGTCGGCGCGCCTGCATTTGCATGAAGACCGGGGTTTCACTGAGCCAGCGGCGCAGCCACACGCCGATCACCCCGAACACACCACCGAGCAGGAAAGGAAACCGCCAGGCGTAGTCGAGGATCTCAGCGGGCGTAAAGACTTGCGCCAGCAGCGTTGCGGTCAGAGCGCCAAGCAAGTAGCCGAAGGTCAGCCCGGCCTGTAGGAAACCGAGCGCGTAACCGCGATGGTTGCGCGGCGCATGCTCGGCAACGAAGGTCCAGGCACTGGGCACTTCACCGCCCACCGCCGCGCCTTGCAGCACCCGCAGCGCCAACAGGATCAGCGGTGCGAAATAACCGATCTGGGCGTAGGTGGGCATGATCCCGATCAGCAGGCAGGGCAAGGCCATCATCAGGATGCTCAGGCTGAATACGCGTTTGCGTCCCAGGTGATCGGCAAAATGCGCCATCAGGATGCCGCCCAACGGGCGCGCCAGGTAGCCGGTGACAAAGATGCCGAAGCTTTGCAGCAGGCGCAGCCACTCGGGCATTTGCGGCGGGAAGAACAGTTGGCTGAGGGTCAGCGCGAAAAACACAAAGATGATGAAATCATAGATTTCCAAGGCACCGCCCAAGGCAGCCAGGCCCAGGGTTTTGTAGTCGGAGCGGGAAAAGCGCTGCGCCTGTGCGACAGAGGTGGCAGTCATGGAGTGGCTCGGCAGACAAACAAAATGGCGTGCAGGTTATGAGCTGAACCGGATCATGGCAATCGCGGCAGATATATTTGTTTTCCTCATGGATCGATGAAGATAACTGCATTCCCATATGAATGGCCGTAGCGGAATATGCCGTCCAATTGCCAAACCCATAATAACGACAAGAGGTAATGACTCGTGGCCGACGCTATCGAAGAAAGCCGCTATGCCCGATTCGCCCTGCGCTGCTCCAATTTTGCCGAACGCTGGTTCCCGGACTCCTGGGTGTTTGCCGCGCTCGCGGTGATCATCGTCGCCGTGGCGACCCTGGGCATGGGCGCCGCCCCGACCGGCGCCGCCAAAGCCTTTGGCGATGGTTTCTGGAGCCTGATCCCGTTCACTATGCAGATGGCCTTTGTGGTGATTGGCGGTTATGTGGTCGCCAGCTCGCCGCCGGCGGTGCGCTTGATTGACCGCCTGGCCCGCATTCCGAAGAACGGCCGCTCGGCCGTGGCGTGGGTGGCGCTGATTTCCATGGTCGCGTCGTTGCTGAATTGGGGCTTGTCCCTGGTGTTCGGCGGTCTGCTGGTGCGGGCGCTGGCTCGGCGCAACGACCTGCGCATGGATTACCGCGCGGCGGGTGCGGCCGCCTATCTGGGCCTGGGCGCGGTGTGGGCGCTGGGACTGTCGTCGTCGGCCGCGCAGTTGCAGGCCAACCCAGGCAGTTTGCCGCCATCCATCCTGGCCATCACCGGGATGATCCCCTTCACCGAGACGATCTTCCTGTGGCAATCCGGCGTGCTGTTGCTGGCGCTGATCGTGGTGTCGCTGATCATCGCCTACGCCACCGCCCCAGGCCCCAACAGTGCGCGCGACGCCCAGGCCTGTGGCGTCGATCCGGCCTTCAACCTGCCCAAGCCGCAGGCACCGACGCGCCCCGGCGAATGGCTGGAACACAGCCCGCTGCTGACCATCCTGCTGGCGCTGCTGGCCGCCGGTTGGCTGTTCCATGAGTTTTCGACCAAGCCGGCGATCAGTGCCATCTCGGGGCTCAACACCTATAACTTTCTGTTCATCATGGTCGGCGCGCTGCTGCACTGGCGCCCGCGCAGCTTCCTGGATGCGGTGGCCCGCGCGGTGCCGACCACCACCGGGGTGTTGATCCAATTCCCGTTGTACGGCTCGATCGCCGCGCTGATGACAGTGGTCAAGGGCGGCGACGGCCAGACCCTGGCGCACCATATCTCGACCTTCTTCACCTCCATCGCCTCCCACGACACCTACGCGCTGCTGATGGGGGTGTACTCGGCGGTGCTGGGCTTCTTTATTCCTTCGGGCGGCGGCAAGTGGATCATCGAGGCGCCGTACGTGATGCAGGTGGCCAACGATCTGCAATACCACCTGGGTTGGTCGGTGCAGATCTACAACGCCGCCGAAGCGCTGCCGAACCTGATCAACCCGTTCTATATGCTGCCGCTGTTGGGAGTACTGGGGCTCAAGGCGAGGGATTTGATCGGTTTTTCGTTCGTGCAATTGCTGGTGCATGCGCCGCTGGTGCTGTTCTTGTTGTGGGCGTTGGGGACCACGCTGGCGTATTTGCCGCCGGTGATGCCGTAGGCCAATGGAGAGTGCGCCTGTTATTGCAACGGGCGCAGTCAATCAGGCGCGCCAGCCGGTATATGTGCTCGGTCTGATGCGACATTCCAGTCGACTGTCAGGCAGTCATCGGGGGTAAGCCCCCTACCACAGGTTCTCGCAGCGCCGGCAGGTCGCGCCGTTGTCTTGGTTCCGTCATATCCCCCTGCTACCGTCCTGCGAAATATCTTGCAACATTTTGCCAGGACTCCCCGCAATGAGTGACGAGCACAAAGACCGCCCCTCCCCCGATTCCGTAACTCAACCGCCTGTGGACACCAGCCGTCGGCGCTTCCTGGGAGGCGCGGCGATACTGGGGGTGGGCGCTACCTTGAGCGGCTGCGGCAATACCAGCGAAGCGCCCGACACACCGCAGGCACGACCACTGACGCCGCAGGAACTGGACAAGGCCTTGCGCGAACAGGTGAAAACCGTGGTGGTGATCTACGCCGAAAACCGCAGTTTCAATAATCTGTTTGCGGATTTCCCCGGCGTGGAGAAACCACTGTCGGCGCTCTCCGCCGCCGACTACCAGCAGCGCGACCGCGACGGCAGCCTGCTGACCACCCTGCCTGCAGTTTGGGGCGGTGTGCTGCAGGTAGGCCCGCAAAGCGTGGACGGGGTGACTTACCCCAATGACGTGCAATTCCAGGAAAACCTGCCCAACGCACCGTTCGCCCTCAAGGGCCCGAATGCCGAAGACTTGCCTTTGAGCCTGGTGACCCGCGACTTATGGCATGTGTTCTACCAGAACCAGATGCAGATCAACGGCGGCAAGAACGATGGTTTTGTTGCCTGGGCCGATTCCGGCGGCCTGGTGATGGGCCATTACGCCCAGAGCCGTTATTCCCTGCGTCTGTGGGACGTGGCCAAAGAGTTCGTGCTTTGCGACAACTTCTTCCAGGGCGCGTTTGGCGGCTCATTCCTCAACCATCAATACCTGATCAGCGCCACCGCGCCGGTGTACCCGAACGCGGCGCAATCGGTGGCCAAATCGCAGATTGCCACGTTGCAAAGCGATGACCCCACCGACACGCGCCTCAAGCCATTGGACAAATCCCCGGCCAGCGCCATGACCGGCCCGCCGCAATTCGGCCCCAGTGCGTTGACTCCGGACGGTTATGCGGTAAACACCCTGGCCCCGCCCTATTGGCCGACCTGGATCCGCGACCCGCAGAATCCGGATTACTCCAAGCCCGACCTGCCCAATGTGCTGGTGCCGCAGACCCACGAACACATCGGCGACAAGCTGTCGAAGAAGAATGTCGACTGGGCCTGGTACGCCGGGGCCTGGCAGGCGACGCTGGATCAGTTCAAGGATTCGGGCGGGATCCCCAAGATTCCCAATTTCCAGTACCACCATCAGCCGTTCAACTACTTCAAGCAACAGGGGCCGCAGAACCCGGCGGAGCGCAGCAAGCGTCTGCGCGATGGGGGGTTGGGCGATGAGTCCAGTACCAACAAGTTCTTTGCCGATGCGCAGGCTGGAAAGCTGCCGGCAGTGACGTTCTACAAGCCTCAGGGCAACCTGAACATGCACGCCGGTTACGCCGATGTGGCGTCGGGCGACCGGCATATCGTCCGCGCGCTGAAGGTGTTGCAGGAAAGTGCGCAATGGAAAAACATGGTGGTAGTGGTGACCGTCGATGAAAACGGCGGCTGGTGGGACCACGTGGCACCGCCCAAGGGTGATCGCTGGGGCCCTGGCACGCGCGTTCCGGCGCTGGTGGTGTCGCCCTTCGCGCGCAAGGGCACAGTGGACCACACGGTTTACGACACCGCGTCGATCCTGCGGTTGATTACTCGGGTTTTCCAGCTCGAGCCCCTGCCCGGCCTGAAACAGCGCGACGACGCGATGATTGCACGCGGCCAGGTGCCGATGGGCGATCTGAGCAACGCATTGCACTTCAGCGTGTAGGGTTTCTTATCCAATAGCGACATGTTCGCTGATTTAGCACGCGGTTTTCCTGGTCAGCCGCTACTGTGTGCAAGTGGGCCTTCATCCCGCGCAGACGGGCTTTCGCTGACAAGGAATCAATTATGTTCAAATCGACCAGGCTGTCCCTGACCCTGGCCGCACTGATGGCCAGTGCGGTCGTGCAGGCCGATATCGAAGTACCTTTGGGCAGCACGCAACGCGTCACCCAATTATTCGCGTTTCCTAATAACTGCAATGTGATCTGTTTTCGGCCATGGACACTGGAGCAGACCGCCGAGCATTACCTGAACCAGAGCTTGCAACGCGACGGTTACAGCCGCGCCAAAGTCAGCGTGAAAAGCCATGACGGCCAGCTCACGGCGAC
>Ga0182008_10000439_pt1 | contig 31641 bp, 25 predicted proteins | sample Sormic07211129_1_FD_120482 | JGI IMG/M metagenome (GOLD analysis project Ga0182008, IMG submission 120482) | Rhizosphere microbial communities from Sorghum bicolor, Mead, Nebraska, USA - 072115-129_1 metaG | ecosystem: Host-associated > Plants > Roots > Rhizosphere | place: USA: Nebraska...
AAGCGTCGTTGTCCTTGCCTTCGCCGATGATGTAGGTCGCGGCCAGGTCCAGGGTGCCGTTTTCATTGACGGGAATCTCGCCGTAGATGAAGTTCTGGCGCACGGCCGATTTGGTGCTGACGACGCCGGTCTTCGACACGGTGTTGATGTCGTTGTCCTTGAAGAAGGCGTACGAGAATTTACCGGGGCCCGCAGGAATGCGGTCCAGGCCGGCACCCGTGCCGTTCATGTTGATGTACTGCAAGTCCAGCATGTGGATGTCAGGACGGTAGTAGAAGCGCTTGCCGATCCAGGCCGTGCCGCCGTTCAGGAAATCGAGTCCCTGCGCTTCGACATAGGCCTTGACGATGCCCAGCTTGTTGTCGCCGAAATCGGAGTTGGGCGCGTAGGCGTTGACCCAGATGGTGGCCAGGTAGTTCACGCCGCCGGACTGGGCGACGGACTTGGTGTAGCCGAATTCCGTGTAGGCGTCGCACTCATTGCCCAAACGATATTTCATGGTATTGCCGCCCAGGCCGAAGCAGCCTTGCGAACCGCCGTCGCCCGAAGTATTGCTGCCGGCGCCGGCGCGCAGGTAGCCGTGGAAGCCTTCGGAGTCGGATGGGTACATGGGGTCGGCGGCAGCGGAACCGCTGGCGATAGCTAAGACGATGGCAGCTGGCAGTGTTTTCAGCACAGCCTTCAACATGTTGCGATGCAGCATGGTAAGTCTCCTCAGTAATTTATTTTTTATCTAGTCATTCGTGGCCGAATGTACTGGCCAGAATTCTTTCCAGCAGGGACATAGTAACTATACTACGAACAAATATCAACATATTATGTTGTAATCCTACGACTACTCTGCGACACTTTATTTGCGTACCGACAAGCGAGTTGACGGCCCTGTTTTTTTTCGCTGGCGCCACCCCATCTGACACGGAGGACAGGCATTTGCGCCGGCACCCCGCATTTTTCGGCACGCGACACGTATACGAATTAAAATCCTTGGTTTTTGCCATAATGACAGTGCGCCGCCAAGACAGCGCACGCAGACGAGACTAGGCACCGCCATGAAAATTGATGAAAAAATGGAAGTAGCAGGCAGCGATCCGGCGGAACGTTTCAGTGAAGGGCCGCGCCTGCTGGCAGACATCGGCGGCACCAATGCCCGCTTCGTGCTGGAAACGCGCCAGGGCCACCTGGAAGCGGTCGCCGTGCTGCCCTGCGACGACTACGCGTCGCTGCTCGACGCCATCACCGCGTATATGGATAGCAGCGAGGCGCGCGCCGCCGGTTCGGCGCGCGTGCGCCATGCGGCCATCGCCATCGCCAATCCCATCGACGACGACAATATCCGCATGATGAACCATCACTGGTTCTTCTCGATCGAGGCGATGCGCGCCGCGCTGGGCCTCGACACCTTGCTGGTGGTAAACGACTTCACGGCGCTGGCCATGGCCCTGCCCTATCTGCGGCCCGACCAGCGCCAGCAGATCGGCGGCGGCATGGCGCGCGCCGACAGCGTCATCGGTCTGCTTGGTTCGGGCACGGGCCTGGGCGTGTCGGGCATGATCCCGGCCGAAGACCGCTGGATCGCGCTGGGCAGCGAAGGAGGCCACGTCAGCTTCGCCCCCTGCGACCAGCGCGAGATGGACGTGCTGTCCTTCGCCTGGCGCGAACTGTCGCACGTCTCGGCCGAACGCCTCGCCTCAGGACGGGGCCTGGAACTGATCTACCGCGCCCTGTCCGACCGGGCTGGCCGGCATGACGTGCCGCCGCTGCTGGCGGCCGACATCACCAGCCGCGCCCTGAACAATGAATGCGACGTGTGCCTGGAAGCGGTGGACTGCTTCTGCGCCATCCTCGGCTCCATCGCCGGCAACGTGGCCATGACCCTGGGCGCGCTGGGCGGCATCTATATAGGCGGCGGCATCGTGCCGCGCCTGGGGCCTTTGTTCGAACGGTCGCAATTTCGCGCCCGCTTCGAGCAAAAGGGCCGCCTGAACGAATACCTGGCGCAGATCCCCACGTTTCTGATCACGGCCGAACTGCCCACTTTTCTGGGCATCGCCGCCATCCTCGCGCAAAAACTCAAGCGCGCCCATACCGGCGCGCCCGTGCTCGAATCCGTGCGCCAGGCGCGCGGCAGGATGAGTCCATCGGAATGCAAGGTGGCCGACTGGGTGCTGAAGGAACCGAACGCCATGCTGACCCTGCCGATCGCCGAAATCGCCCAGCGCGTCGGCGTCAGCCAGCCGACCGTGATGCGCTTTTGCCGCTCGATCGGCGTGCAGGGCCTGGCCGATTTCAAATTGAAGCTCGCTTCCGGCCTGACGGGCGGCGCCATCACGGTGGCGCACTGCCACGTGGAGATTTCGGACTCCGACGCAGAGCTGGCGCGCAAGGTGCTGGGCAATAACGCCTCGGCAGCGCTGGCCATGCGCGACATGCTCGACGTGAAGGCGCTGACGGCGGCCATCGAACTGCTGCGCGGCGCGCAGCGCGTGGAATTGCTGGCCGTGGGCAGCGCCCGCGTGGTGGCCGACGACATGCAGCACAAGCTGCTCAACCTGGGCATCGTCAGCAGCTTCTTTGCCGACCCGCAGGCGCAGGAAATGAGCGCCGCCATGCTCAAACCGGGCGACGTGGCGCTGGTCATTTCCCGTTCGGGCGCCCTGCCCGACCTGCTGCGCACCGTCAAGGTGGCGCAAGGCTGCGGCGCGCGCGTGCTGGCCATCACGGCCAGCGGTTCGCCATTGGCCAAGCTGGCCGACGTGCTGCTGACCTTGAACCACCCGGAAGGCAACCTCAATTTCGTGCCCATGATCGTGCGCCTGCTGCAGCTGATGATGCTCGATATCCTGTCGGTGGGACTGGCGCGGCGCGACACGGCGCAGCGCACCAGCGCCGCCGAACTGGAAGAGGGTCAATTGCACGGCATGCGCATCAGCGGCAAGCTGAAATTCGGTGGCCACCTCGAATAAGGCGGCGCCCGCCGCCCCAGCCCCGCTCGACAGCGCCAGCGGCGCCACCGTGCACGACGTGGCGCGCGTGGCCGGCGTGTCGGCCATGACGGTATCGCGCGTGATCAACGGACGCGCCAGCGTCAGCGCGGCCACGCGCGACAAGGTCGAAGCGGCGATCGCCAGCCTGCGCTACCAGCCCAACCTGGCGGCCCGCGCGGCCCGCACGGGCACCCTGCGCATCGGCCTCTTGTACAGCAACCCCAGCGCGGCGTTCCTCAGCGAATTTCTCGTCGGCGCCATGGACCAGTGCCGCCAGGGCGGCGGCCAGCTGCTGCTTGAACGCTGCGAAGACCTGGACAGCCAGCGCGCCGGCATCGATTGCCTGGTGGCGGCCGGCGTGGACGGCATCCTGGTGCCGCCCCCCCTGTGCGATTCACCGGAAGTGCTGGCGCAGCTCAATACCATGGGCATCCCCGCCATCGCCGTGGCCACGGCGCGCCCCTCGCCCGATGTGTCGGCCGTGCGCATCGACGACTACGAAGGCGCGCTGGCCATGACGCGCCATTTGCTCGCGCTGGGCCACCGCGACATCGGCTTCATCGAAGGCGACCCGGCGCACACGCCCGCCCTGCTGCGCCGCCAGGCCTTCGAAGACGCCATGCGGGAAGCGGGCTTGCCAGTGCCGCCGCACAGGGTGGCGCAAGGCTATTTTACGTACCGTTCGGGACTGGACGCGGCGCGTCGGCTGCTGGCGCAGCAACCGTACCCCAGCGCCATCTTCGCCAGCAACGACGACATGGCCGCCGCCACCCTGGCCGTGGCGCACGGCATGGGCTTGCAGGTGCCGGCGCAATTGAGCGTGTGCGGCTTCGACGACACGCCCGTCGCCAGCACCGTCTGGCCCGAGCTGACGACCATCCACCAGCCCATCGCCGACATGGCGCGCGCCGCCGTCAAGCTCGTCATCGACGAGATACGCCAGCGCCGCGCCGGGGAAACGGCGCCCGCCACGCATCATTTGATGGAATTTACCCTGGTAGAGCGCGCATCGTCGGGCAGCTATGCGCCGCCGATGGCACAGGGTCAGCGCAGGCCTTGACGCCGCCGGAACAGGCGATGCCCCCCACCCGCCTTGCCGGCGTACCCTGTCCTACAGCGCCTCGGTCAAGGCGGGGCTGCCGATGGAAGTGACGGCATAACCGTTGCGGCCAGCGCTTTTTGCCTTGTAGAGCGCCGTATCGGCCGCCGTCAAGAATGCCCCTGCCGTCGTATCGCCCCGGGCGCAGAACGCCAAGCCGACACTGGTGGTGACGTGCAGACCGATACCGCCGCAATCAAAGTGTACGAGCATCTCTTGCACGATTTTCTTGCCCAGTACCGCGAGTTCGGACTGATCCGTCAGTTGTTCAAAAATAATGACAAACTCGTCGCCGGCAAGGCGCGCCACCGTGTCGGAGGCCCGCACGCAAGCTTTGAGCCGTTTGGCAAATTCAATCAATACCAGATCGCCGATACCATGCCCATACGTGTCATTTATTTTTTTAAAATAGTCGATATCCAGATATGCCAGCGCCAGGCCCGTGCCAGCGCGCCGGGCACGCGTCAATGCCGCGGCCAGCGCCTCGTCAAACATGCGCCTGTTGTGCAGGCCCGTCAGCATGTCAGTTCGCGCCAGAACGGCGAGGTTGTTCTCCGCAGCTTCCCTCTGCAGCGACAGCGCATAGAATGCACGGCTCAGCTTTCCGAACTCGTCTTTGCGGCCGATATCAAAGACCGCAATATCGGCATTGCCTGAGCGTATGCTCGCCACCTGCCGGCCCAGATCGCCCAAGGGACGCAAGAGCAGCATCACCGCGATCCAGCCGGCACAACCGGCCAGGAAGGCCACGCCTGACGAAGCAATGATGACTTTGGCATAAATATCGGTGACCGGCGTGAATGCCTCGCTTTCAGGGTAGACGGCGCCAATGATCCAATCTGCCGCGCGCAAATGCTTGTACGTGATAATGGCCTGCACGCCCAGCTTGGTTTTACCTTGTGTCCAGCCGTCGAATCCCCGCAATGCGGCCAAGGTGGAAGGCGTTACGCCGCCCGTTTCATCATGCACCCGCTTCAGAACGCGCGCCGGGTCCGGATGGTGGAGTATCGTGCCGTCGTCGGTCAACATGAACAGATATCCGCTCTTGCCCGGCTTGAGCTGCTCCCACTGGCCAAAAAATGTCGGGCTTTGCAAATTGATACCGCCAGCGATCACATACAGCAATTTGCCGGCTTCGTCATAGATCGGTTCGGTTACCAGCACTATGGGCTTGCCCGACAGCTGACTCTTGAATGGACGCGATATCACGCCTTCCCTGAGTTTCACGGTATCGATAAAATATTCGCGCGCGGCGAAATTGAGCTTGCCGACCACGCGCCGGTCATTCATGCTGGCAACCAATTTCCCCGTAGCATCAAAGGCAACGAGATTGAAAAATTCCTCGCGCAGGGTTGGATGATTTTCAATAAATGCCTGCATCCGCTGCGGATGTTCATACACATCCGCCGGTAGCCCTTCCGCCAGCACCCTGAGCAGTGCTTTCTTTGCATTCAAGTCTTCGTCGATATATGCCGCCGCACTGGTCAGCAAGGCATATTGCTGATTGCCGATGACGGAGACCATCTGCCCTTGCGCGACAGACAGCGATGTCAGCGCAACAGAACCCGTCGCGCACAGCACCAGTACGCCCACGAGCACAGTCATCTTGAATTTGAAGCTCCTGGGATTGAAAAACTTCCAGATCTTATGCATGCGGACTTCCTTCTCGGCGCCCATGCACTGTAAAACGCACGGATCCGGCCAGGTGGCGCCATGCATGGCACTGGGAGGAACGGCATATTGGTCAGCGCATGACTTGGAGCCTATCCCCGAATGAAAACACTCCCGGGACAGGCCCTTGACATGGCAAGAGAGCAATCTTACGCCTATTCTTGCAAAAAAGGCGCCCTGGCGCGGCTGAATAGCCACACCCTACCGACATCATCCCATACAGTGCGCTCCAGCAACGGGCGTCGACGGGGCCTGCGCTTCAATGGCGCGCAGGCCGATCGCGAACTAAGCGCACGGCCATGGCGGTCAAGCCTGCATGTCCGGCAATGCGATTTCCGCCTTGCGCGCCGCGATCTGGCCGCCCATGGCCAGCAGGTCGAGCTGCGCCTCGCGCGCGCGCGGAAAAATCTCGCCCTCCTCTTCCAGCACGTGCTGCTCGATCTGCCTGGACAAGACCTTGACCTTGGCGTCGTACAGGTCTTCGCCGGGCGCCATGGCGACGATTTGCGCGATCAATTCCTTGGCCGAGGCATGTTCGACGATGGCTTCATCGATCAGGTCTTCGTTCAGACGGCTGGCCTCGCGCACGGCCGGATAAAAGATTTCCTCTTCCGCCATCGCATGCTTGCTCAATTCCTCGCAGATTTTCAGCGCCAGCTTGCGTTTGCTGGCGAGCGACCTGTCGCTGAGGCCCTCGTACTGTTCGAACAAGTCCTTCACCGTCTGATGATCTTGCGTCAGCAGCTCGATCGCATCCATGTCTTGCATACCGACACTTTGCTGGGAAACGGAAGCTGCCTGATGGGATTGGGTGGCCATGATGTGTTCTCCAGGTGGGCAATGAAGTCCCCATTCTAGACAGGGTCATGCGGCGCGCATGTAGGAGGATTGCCAACGTCAAGGTAGGCCAGGCGGGAAGATCAATGCGTTTCGATGCAGATCAAGCTGACCATGATAAATTTTTGCATTACGCAAAAAGTATGCGTGGTGCGCCTGCCTGCCGGCGCACCACGCCATGCGACTTAACGCAGCTGCGTGCGCTGTGCCAGCGATTCCACCACTTCCACCGAGGGCGGCGAGCCGCCGGCCGCCAGGCAGGCGCCCGCTCCGGCCGCGACGGCAAAGCGCAAGTGCTGGCCACCGTCCGCATCGGGCCGGTACATCAGGCTGTACAGCAAGCCGCCGATGCTGGCGTCGCCCGCGCCCACGGAATCGACCACCTCGATGACGGGCGGCGCCGCCTGCCATGTCTGCTCGCCCCGGTATAGCGCCGCGCCCTGCGAACCACGCGTATACAAATAGGTGGCGTGGGGATTCCAGCCGCGCAGCACGGCAAACGCGCCATCGATGTCGTCGTGGCGGAACAGGCCCGCCAGGTCTTCGTCCGACACCTTGATCACGTCGGCCAGCTCCGTCATGCGGCGTAGGGTGGCGTCGTAGCGCTCATCCATCATGATGCGGAAGTTCGGGTCATAGCTGATCTTGACGCCAGCCGCCTTGAGTTCCTGCGCCAGTGCCACCAGCTTGCCCGCCAGCGGTTCGCGCGCCAGGCTGATGCCGCCGAAATGCACCCATTGCGCGCCCTGCATCCAGCCGGCCGGCAGCTGCGCCGCGTCGAAATGCAGGTCGGCGCTGTCGTCGCCGATGAAGTAATACGTGGGAGGATGCAGTTCATGCACGATGGCCAGCAGCGGCGACTTCGCGCGGCGCTGCAAGAAGCGCATGTCCAGGCCTGCCACGTCGGTCGCTTGCGCCAGCGCGTCGCCGAAGACGTCGAGGCTGACGGCGCCCGCAAAAGCGCTGGGCACGCCCAGGCGCGCCATCACGCGCGCCACGTTCCAGGTCGAGCCGCCCACCTGGCTGCTCCAGGCGTCCGGGCCCGTGCGCAGCATGTCCGTCAGCGCTTCGCCGGCCGAGACAAACGCGGGGAAACTGGGAAAAGCGGCGGCGCTCATGCGGCACCGCCGATCACGTTCAGCACTTCATAGCAGGCGCCCATGGTGTGGTAATCGACCTTGCCGGCCGGGCTTTTCTCCTTGCTGATTTTCTGGTTTTCCGGCGTCAGGATGCGGTACCAGGCGCCGTGCTCGTGATCGACGAAATGCTTCCAGCTGTAATCCCAGATCTTGTCGTAGCTTTGCCAGTAAGCGTCGTCGCCCGTGCGCGCGGCCAGCACGGCGGCGGCGGCGAAGCTTTCCGCCTGCACCCAGAAGTATTTCTCGCCGTCGCAGATTTCATCGTGCGGGCCGAAACCGTAATGGATGCCGCCATGCGCGCCATCCCAGGCCTTGGCCAGCGCCGTGTCGTACAGTGCGCGCGCGCGCGGCAGCAGCCAGCCGGACGGACCAGCCATGAACTTGGCGTGGCGCTCCATGATCAGGAGCAGCTTGGCCCATTCCGTGAAGTGGCCGGGCTGATAGCCCCAGGGACGGAAGATATTGCTCTTGTCGTGCAGGTTGTAATCCCAGTCGATAGTCCAGTCGCTCTTGTAGTGTTCCCAGATCATGCCGTTGGCCAGCCCCGCCTGGCGCACCGTGATGTTGTGCGCCAGGGTTTCCGCGCGGTGCAGGTAGCGCGCCTCGCCCGTCGCCTCGAACGCGGCCAGCATGGCTTCGCACGCATGCATGTTAGCGTTCTGGCCACGGTAGCCGTCCAGGGTGGACCAGTCGGCGCTGGCCACGTCCGCATACAGGCCGTGCTCGGGCAGCCAGAAGCGCTGCTCCATCAGTTCGAACGTTTCGTCCAGGTAGGCGCGCGCTTGCGTCACGCCGGCTTGCAAGGCATGCGCATAGGCCAGCAGCACGAAAGCCAGGCCATAGCAGTGGTTGGCGCCGTCTTCGACCTGTTTGATGCCATCTTTCCACGACAGTTGCCAGGCGTAGCCGCCCGTGACCGGGTCACGGTGCACGTCGCGCAAAAAGGTCACGCCGTGGCGCAGGGCCGCCTGGTAATCGTCACCGCCGAAATGGCGGTAGGCCATGGCGTAATTGAAGATGAAGCGCGTACTGCTGACCAGGTGACGCGTGGCAGCGTCGTACACGGTGCCGTCGTCGAGGAAGAAGTGATAGAAGCCGCCGCTCGGGTCAAACGCGCGCGGGTGGTAGAAGTGCATCGTGTGCAGGATGTGCTTTTCAAGCATCTGCCTGGAGCGGAAATCGGGATTCATGGGTCTCTCATGATATTGTTATCGATAACAATGATGATAGCATGCCGTTTCCGCCCCGTCTCGTCCACTTAGGGAGTCTTGGCCGCCTTGCGCTTTTCGCGCCACAGCGCCGCCTTGGCCGGGTCGGCCGCCTGTCCCAGCTCGCCCTTATCGTACACCTTGACCAGCCGTTCGATGGCTTCCGCGTCGCCCTGCTTCGCCGCCAGCAGGTACAACTCGAAGGGCTGGGGCGCCGGCCCTTGCCGGGTAGGGCCGCCGCGGCCCTGCTCCAGCAGGCGGGCGAAGCCCGTCTGGCCCGGCGGGCTTTTCGCGATGGCTGCCATCTCATACCAGCCCAGGGCCGCCTCGTCGCTCTGCGGCACGCCCTGCCCCACCTCATACGAGTACGCCACATTGTTCAAGCCCGGCGGATCGAGCGCCTTGGCCGCCTGCATGTACCAGCCGAACGCTTCCTTGCGCTGCGCCTCGTCCTTCGCCGTCATCATCAGCCGGTAGCCGATTTCATTGTAGGCGGGGATGAAGCCGTTTTCGGCATAGAACTTCAGCCAGTGCAGCGCGTGCGCCTGTTCTTCCGGGCTGCTGTGGATGTTTTCAAAGTGCTGGGCCACCATGAAGTTGGCCAGTTCCACGCCTTGCGCGGCGCCCTTGCGCGACCAGTATTCGCCCAGCTTGCGGTCGACGGCCATGCCCTGCCCCAGCGTATAGGCCACACCCAGGAATGCCTGCGCCGGACCATAGCCGCCCTCGGCCGATTTCCGCATCCACGCCAGACCGGCGTCAACGTCGCGCGGCGTGCCCTCGCCTTCGTGCAGCATCTGCGCCAGCTCCAGCTGGGCGGCCGTGTCGCCCCCTTCGGCGGCGCGGCGCGCCTTGTCGTAGGCGGCGACCTTGTCCGGCGACAGGTCGGACGGGCGGTCGATCACCGCCTGCACGCGCGCGCGCATGTCGTCGAGGCCCTTGGTGTCGAATTCGGCCAGCGCCGGATGCTGGTGCGGTTCCTTGGAGGACGCGGGCTGCGCCAGCACGGGCTGCGCCAGCGCCAGGGTCAATAACAATACGATGGTCTTCATTTCTTCTCGCTTTCCGTCAGCTTGGCGCGCCATTCGGCGGCGTCTTCGGCATTCGCCGCCTGTCCCAGTTCACCCTTCACAGACACATCGAGCATGCGCCGCATGGCGGGCAAGTCGCCGCTCCATGCCGCCCGCTCGTACCAGGCCAGGGCCAGCTTGTCCGACTGTGCCACGCCCAGTCCCAGCTCGTGCGCGCGGGCCAGGTTGCGCATGCCGGCCGGTTCCTTTTCACGCGCCGATCTGTCATACCAGCGGAAGGCCTCGCCGCGCTCCTGCTCATCGGCTGCTGCGCGCATCAGGTGTTCACCGAGCGCGTTATAGGCAGGGATAAAGTGCTCTTCGAGCGCGGCCTTCTTCAGCCAGGCGATGGCCAGCGCCTGTTCTTCAGGAGGGCTGCTGCCATCGATGAATTCCAGCGCCAGAATGGTTTGCGCCAGTGCCTCGCCCTGCGCCACGCCTTGGCGCAGCCAGTATTCGCCCTGCACGCGGTCGATGGGCACCTTGCCGCCCACCGTGTAGGCCAGCCCCAAAGCTGCCTGCGCCGGCGCATAGCCGCCTTCGGCCGACTTGCGTATCCAGGCCATCGATAGCGCCGTGTCTTGCGGCGCGCCGACGCCCAGCTGCAGCATGCGCGCCAGTTCCAGCTGCGCCTCCACGTCGCCCGTTTCAGCCATACGCCGGGTCTGCGCAAATTCGGCGATGCTTTCCGGGCTATGGCTGGCCGCATCGGCCCGTGCCTTGATGGCGATCAGCTGCAGATCGAGCAAGGTGGGCGAGGTTTGCGCCAGGACGGGCAGCGGCAATAGCAAAGGGATCAGCAACAGTAATTTCCTGGTCATGCGGCGATGTCGAAAAGAAGAAAACACGCATGGTAGCCGATGCCATGCGGGACAGGCGCGCACGGTAGGCGAAGTTTGACAGGGCACGCCGGCAGGCTTACATTGCACGGGCCCACCAATGACACAGGAATGCCATGAACCTACTATCGAAAACCGCCTTGACCCTGCTGCTCGCCGCCGCCTCCGTGGGCGCCAGCGCCGCAGACACCCAGCTGGCCGGCTGCGCCGCCAAGCGCGAAAACATCCGCAGCGAATTGCGCCAGGCCAAAGAACAGGGCCTGTCCGACAAGGTCGCGGGCCTGACGCGCGCGCTCGACGAAGTCAACGCCCACTGCCGCGACAGCACCCTGATCGAACGCCACAACAAGAAAATTTTGAAAGCGCAGGCGAAGGTGAACCAGACGGAGCGCTCGCTGCGCCTGGCCCAGGAAGCGAACAAGGAGCCGAAGAAGATCGCCAAGCTGGAAGGCAAGCTGGAAAAAGCCAGGGCGGAACTGGCCGCCCTGCAGGCGCAACAGCCTTAAGCTTTCTCGCCCAGCAGCTGATAAATGCTGGAGAAATCCAGCGCGCCCGCCCCCGCCTTGCTGTGCAAGCTATATAAATTGCGCGACAGGGCGCCCAGCGGTACCGAGGCGCCGCTGGCCAGCGCGCTTTCCACGGCCAGGCCCAGGTCTTTGAGCATCAGGTCGACGCCAAAGCCGCCCGTGTAGCCGCGCGACGCGGGCACGTTCTCGGCCACGCCCGGACACGGGTTGTACACCTCCAGTGTCCAGTTGCGGCCCGAGCTTTTCGCCATCACGTCCGACACCACTTTCGGATCGAGGCCATTGGCCACGCCCAGGCGTATCGCTTCGCTGGTGCCGATCATCAAAATCCCCAGCAACATGTTGTTGCAGATCTTGACCGTCTGCCCGCAACCGGAGCCGCCCGCATGGAAGATCGCCTTGCCCATGACGTCCAGGTAGGGGCGCGCCGCCGCCAGCGCGGATTCTTCGCCGCCCACCATGAAGGTCAAGGTGCCGTTGGTGGCGCCCGCCGTGCCGCCCGAGACGGGCGCGTCCAGCATGGGCATGCCCTTTTCCTCGGCCGCGCGGCCCACCTGGCGCGCCGCCTCGGTGGAAATCGTCGAACAGTCGATCAGCAAGGTGCGGGGCCGCGCCTGCGCCAGGATGCCCGCGTCGCCAACAGAGTTACCCAAGTACGCGCCCAGCACGTGGCGGCTGGCCGGCAACATGGTGATGACGATGTCGGCCTGGCCTATCGCCGCCGCCTGGTCATCGGACGCGAGGCCGCCGCCATCGGCGAACTGGCGCACGCTGGCCGGAACCAAGTCGAAACCCGTCACCGCATGGCCCGCCCGCACCAGGTTTTGCGCCATGGGCAGCCCCATGTTCCCCAGGCCGATGAAAACGATATTGGTGCTCATCGCCGCTCCTTATTTCATCGAGATGGTGGTATTGACGCCGCTGCCGCCATCGTCCGGAGCGAACCAGCGCGCCGTGACGGTCTTCGTCTGCGTCCAGAAATACAGCGCTTGCTTGCCGTTCGGGCCCAGGTCGCCCAGTTTCGACGCGCGCGAACCAGTAAAACTGAAATAGGCGACGGGCACGGGAATGGCCACGTTGATACCCACCTGCCCCACGTCGATCTCGTTCTGGAACTTGCGCCCCGCCCAGCCGGACGAGGTGAAGATCGAGGTGCCGTTGCCGTTCGGGTTGGCGTTGATGAAGGCGATCGCTTAGTCGAGCGTCTCGGTTTCGACCACGCACATGGCGGGGCCAAAGATCTCCTGCGTGTAGACGGAGTTCGACGCGGCCACCTTCGCGAAAATCGTCGGGCCCATGAAGTTGCCGCCCTCGTAGCCGGCCACCTTGTGGCCGCGGCCGTCGAGCAGCAGCTGCGCGCCTTCATCCACGCCCGCCTGGATCAGTTTTTCCGCCCGTTGCATGGCGGCCTTGGACACCATCGGGCCCAGGTCCGCCGTGCGGTCGCTGCCCGGCCCCACTTTCAGCGCTTGCGAGCGGGCGACGATTTCCGGCAGCCAGGAACGCGCCTCGCCCACCAGCACGACGACGGAATTGGCCATGCAGCGCTGGCCGGCCGCGCCGAACGCGGCGCCGATCAGGTTATTGATCGCCTGCTCCTTGTTGGCGTCGGCCAGCACCACGCAATGGTTTTTCGCGCCCATCATCGATTGCGCGCGCTTGCCCGATTCGCTGGCGCGGCGGTAGACATGCGTGCCCACGTGGGTGGAGCCGATGAAGGAGACGGCCTTGATGTCGGGATGGTCGCACAGCATGTTGACGACGTCGGCGCCGCCATGCACGACGTTCAGCACGCCCGCCGGCAAGCCCGCCTGGTACATCAGTTCGACCAGGTACATGCTCGATGACGGGTCCTGCTCCGACGGTTTCAGCACAAAGGTATTACCGCAGGCGATGGCAATCGGGAACATGAAGCATGGCAGCATGACGGGGAAATTGAACGCCGTGATGCCGGAGCCCACGCCCAGCGGCTGGTAGATATTGTAGACATCGACGCCCGTGGCCGCGTTTTCCGCGATCTCGCCCAGCTGCAGGGTGGCGATCGAGCACGCGTGCTCCACCACTTCCAGACCGCGCATCACTTCTCCTTCCGCGTCGGGCAGGGTCTTGCCATGTTCGCGGGTGATCAGTTCGGCCAGGGCGACTATGTTTTCGCGGATCAGGTGCTGGTACTTGAGCATGATGCGCATGCGCGCCGCCAGCGGGGTATTGCGCCACGTTTTAAATGCTTCCTTGGCCGTGGCGACGGCCAGATTGACTTCGTCTGACGTGGAAAACGGCACCCTGGCGACGATTTCCTGCGTGGCCGGGTTGACGACGTCGCGCCATTCCGTGCTGGTCGATGCGTGATGCTTGCCGGCTATGTGCAGGGGGACGGCGGGAACTGAGGTGAGGGCTTGGTTCATTTGTTTGGCTCCGTGATTGATTAGTTACCCCAAGAGCAGATTCCGGGGTCGGACCCTGAGGGTCCGACCCCAGCCTTTCGCCGTTAGGGGTGAAAATTATTTTTTAACCAAATTGCACGCCGCCGCATCCATCGGCTTGAAGGCCTGGTCGGCGGGGATGGTGGACAGCACTTTCAGGTAATCCCACGCGCCTTTGGATTCGGCCGGGGTCTTCACCTGCACCAGGTACATGTCATGGATGACGCGGCCGTCCGGGCGGATCGAGGCATTGTTCATGACGGCATCCTTGATCGGCAGCTCGCGCATTTTCTGGGCGACGATCTTCGAGTCGTCGCTCTTCGCGGCCGCCACCGATTTCAGGTAGTGGTAGACGCTCGAATAGACGCCCGCCTGCACCATGGTCGGCTTGGCGCCCTTGTTGAGCGCCTCGAAGCGCTTGGCAAACGCGCGGCTGCGGTCATCGTAATCCCAGTAAAAGCCATCCGCGTAGACGAGGCCCTGGGCCGTTTCCAGCCCCAGCGCGTGCACGTCGGACAGGAACACGAGCAAGGCGGCCAGACGCTGGTCCTTGCCGCTGCCGATGCGGAACTCGCGCGCCTGCTTGATGGCTGATACCGTGTCCGCGCCGCCGTTGGCCAGGCCGATCACCTGTGCTTTTGACCCTTGCGCCTGCACCAGGAAGGACGAGAAATCCGAGGCGTTCAGCGGATGGCGCACGGCGCCCAGCACCGTGCCGCCATTGCGCTTGACGACTTCGCTGGCGTCCTTTTCCAGCGAGTGGCCGAACGCGTAATCGACGGTGACGAAATACCAGGATTTTTGTCCCAGCTTGGTCAGCGCCGCCGCCGTGCCGGCCGCCTGCGAATACGTGTCGAACATCCAGTGGAAGCCGTTCGGCGAGCAATCCTCGTTCGTCAGGCGCCCCGTGGCAGGGCCGCTGAACATGGCGATGCCGCCCTTCTCTTTCATCAGCTTTTGCACGGACAGGGCCACCGAGGAATTGGTCAGATCGGCGATGGCGTCGACCTTGTCGCGGTCTATCCATTCGCGCGCCTTGGAGGCGGCGATGTCGGCCTTGTTCAAGTGGTCTGCCGACAGGATCTCGATCTTCATGCCCTTGCATTCGGCCTTCAGGCAATCCTCGACGGCCATCTGGCTGGCGACGACGGAGCCGCGCCCGCCCATGGCCGAATACGGGCCGGACATGTCGGTCAGGATGCCGACCTTGACGACGCCATCGGAAATCTGCGCGTGCGCACCGGTGAAAGACAGGGAAAGCGCCAGCGCGCCCATGGCCAGAACGGTTTTTTTCATGCGTGTCTCCAGGTGAATGGGTTTTTCTTATATGTATAGATGCATTCTGCATGTGTAAAAATATGCACTCAAGTGAAATTAATGCATAATTCCTTTGCAAAAATGCACAAGGAGAACAAAGTGCTCGATTGGGACAATGTACGGGTCTTCCTGGAACTGACGCGCAGCGCGGGACTCGTCGACGCGGCGAAAAAGCTGGGCATCGACCATTCCACCGTGTCGCGGCGCATGCGCAAGTTCGAGGAGCAGGTGGGCACGCAGCTGTTCGACCGCAACTACGTGGGCTACCAGCTGACGCCCGAAGGCCACCGCCTGATGGAATACGCGGAAACCATGGAAAGCACGGTGTTTGCCGCCACCGAGGAGCTGGGCGAACACAACCGATTGCTGTCGGGCCAGGTGCGCCTGGGCGCTACCGAGGGCTTCGGCGCCATCGTGCTCGCGCCCCACCTGGCGCAGTTTTGCGGCAGATACCCGCACATCAGCGTGGACCTGATCGCCGTGCCCCGTTTCGTCAGCCTGTCCAAGCGCGAGGCGGACGTGGCCATTTCCATCGAACGGCCCCTGTCCGGCCCGTATGTCGTGACCAAATTGTCCGATTACCGGCTGAAACTGTACGCCACGCCAGGCTACCTGGCGCGCCACGCCCCGATCACCAGCGTGGCGCAGCTGGCGCAGCACCCGATCATCGGCTACGTGGACGACCTGGTCTTCAGTTCGGAGCTGCGCTACATGGATAACGTGGCGCCCGATTCCCTGCGCGCGTTTCGCAGCACCAGCGTGATCGCCCAGTACCACGCGGCGCGCGCGGGCCAGGCGCTGGCGATTTTGCCCTGCTTCGTGGCCCAGCAGTCGAACGAACTGGTGCCTGTGCTCGACGGCGAGATCGACCTGCTGCGCGCCTTCTGGATGATCTCGCCCAGCGAGCGGCGCAACATCGCCCGGGTCAGCGCCCTGTGGAACTACCTGCGCGGCGCCATCGATTTGAATCACGCCTATCTGATGGGCGAGACGGCCGTGCCCAGCTGGCCAACTTGAGCACACTGCGGCGCGCTACACTGTCGCCACATATTAATTACTAACAACGCCTGATAAAACCGTAGCGAGCGGAAGGGAGTTGTGGTCGAGACGCGCAACTGTACGAAGGTACAGTGAGCATCGCAGGCCGCGACTACCGACGCGCAGTAGGTTTTGGCAGGTGTTTCAGGAGATCGCCATGCTGATAGATGCAAACCAGGCCGTACTGGTCATTGTCGACCTGCAAGGCCGTTTGATGCCAGCCATCCACGACGCCGGCCTGGTGCTGGCGCAAAACCTGCGCCTGGCAAAGATTGCCCGCCTGCTCGACGTGCCCGTGCTGGGCACGGAACAGAACCGCCAGGGACTGGGGCCGAACGTGGAGGAAATCGCCGCCCTGTGCGAACGGACCTTGCACAAGACGCATTTCGGCGCCTGTGCCGACGGCTTGCAGGCGATCTTGCCGTCCGGACGCAAACAGATCGTCGTCACCGGTTGCGAAGCCCATGTGTGCATGCTGCAGACGGCCATCGGCCTGCTCGAGCTCGGATATGACGTCATCATCGCCATCGACGCCGTCGGTTCGCGCCAGGCCGCCAGCCGCGACGCGGCGCTGGCCCGCCTCGGCAAGCTGGGCGCGCACCTGGTGACGGTGGAAATGCTGGCCTTTGAATGGCTGCGCGATTGCAAGCACCCGCGTTTCCGCGAGGTATTGGCACTGATCAAATAAGCACTCCTTTACGCAGGATCAAGCCCATCGGCTGCCCATTTGCTAGCTTGGTAACAGCGCCGCCACTGCGAGCGGCGCAGTTGTCCAACCGAGCTGGAGAACCATCATGGCCTATATCCTGCGGGGCAAGCTGTGCGGCTTGATCTGTGCCGAGTGTCCTGAACCGTTGTCACACGTCATCGTGCGCCTGTACCAGCCGCGCGAATCGCAAAATGTCACGGCCCTGGCCGTGGCCAGCGCCAAAGAAACCTTTGCCATCCTCACCGACGAGGAAGTGCAGGCGAAAGCACCGTTTTTGCTGGCCGAAGCGCGCACGGATGACGACGGCAACTACAGTTTCACCCTGGAAGGCGATTACCAGGGCGAGGCCGTCGAAGTCGATATCCTGTGCCCTACCGTGCCGCATTTGAAACCGGGGCCGAAAGACCCCGTGCCGCTGCAATTTTCCATCACCACTATCCAGCCGCGCTGGCGCCAGGTCGACAACGATTTCGTCGCCATCTGGGATTACTGCCTGCCGCAGCGCTTCTGGTGCCTGGTGCGCGCCCGTTTCGGCGCCTGGACCATCTGCGGCCGGCTGCGCACCTGCGACGCGCCCCACACGCCGATCGCGGGCGCGACCGTGCGCGCCTTCGACGCGGACTGGCTGCAGGACGATGCGCTGGGCGTTGCGGTGACGGATACCAGCGGACGCTTCCGCATCGACTACCTGACGTCGGACTTCACGCTCACGCCGTTCTCGCCGTTCATCAACGTGGAATTTACCAGCGGCCCCGACGTGTATTTCACGGCGCAGCTGGGCAGCGTCACCATCCTGTCGGAAACGCAGGCCAACGGCCGCCAGCCGGGACGCGAGAACGTGGGCCACTGTTTCTGCGTCGAATTGTGCTCGAAAGACGTCTTGCCGCCCGACGTGGAAGGCGTGCCCCACTGGCAGCAGGTGGAAGTCTTCGACATCCACCCCTTCCCCTCGCTGGCGGGGTTTTCCGCGCAAGGCTATGCGGGCGGCCCCGGCGCCTCGTATGTGTTCGCCGGCGGCGTGACCTTGAAAGGCAATTGCCCGCTGCGCAATAGCGCCATCCCCGCCAATCCGCTCGAATACCGCTTCCTGATCGGCGAATGGACGTGGCCCGGCGGCAGCGACGACCCGACGGCCTTGCCGACGGTGCCGCCCGCCAGCCTGGCGCCGCTCACGCAAATCCTCGGCACGCTCGTCGGCTATGTGTTTTATACGAACGGACTGGGCCTGGCCGACTCGGCGCAGGTCATCATCGATGCGGGCGACTTGAAACCGGGCGGCTGGATACGGGTCGACGGCAAGCAAGTCACCGTGGACATGCGCAATGGCACGACGGCCATCGTCATCGTGCAGCAGAATATCTTCCTGCGCACCTTCGACCTGCTGACCGTGAATACGCCCGCCATCACGAGCCTGCATCCGGCCAAGCTGCCGGGTGGCTTGCCCATCGTCGACGCGGGCCGCAGCCTGACGACGGCCGAGAGCGAACCGATACGCCGCTACCGCCTGGGCTTCGAGGTGCGCGACGGCAACACCCTGGCCATCGTGGCCACGGATGGCCTCGACTCCATCGTCTTCGACAACTCGCCCGTCATCGTGGCGCTGGACCTGGAAGAATTGCGCAGCAATGCCTGCAACCCCATCGCGGGCGGCCTCGTGCATATCCTGTACACGATCGACCATCCGCATTTGCGCTTTTTCAATATCACGATTTCCAACAACAACGGCATCCAGCATCCGCCGCCACCGCTGCCGGCCGCCAGTTTCACGCCGCCGCCGCCACCGAGCAATTATCTGTTCCGCGGCGGCGCGGGCGGACCTCACTTATCGGGCAACAATGGCGGCTTCCCCGTCAACGTGGCGCTGGACCCGCCGTGCGCCTACCGCGTGGCCATCGCGTGGCAAACGCGGCATTACCTGGCATCGGCGCATAGCATCGACAGGCTGTACTGCAAGTAGGCGTTGGTAAGCAGGCGTCAATCAGAAATAACGCACCCACGCCTGCTTCGACGCGCGCTTGTACCTGGCAAACGCGCGGCAGGGAAAGTACAGCACGGGCATCAGCAGCAAGGCCAGCAGCCAGACTTGCCAGATGTGCTCGACGCCATAACGGCTACCGTGATTGGCGCCCAGCAAGGCCGTCAGGGTGATGCCGATGGCCAGCAGCAGATACAGGTGCAGCAAGTAATAGAACATGGGCGCGCCGCCAAAGGTGGCGCAGGCCCGCGTGAACCCATTATCGACGCTTTCCAGCCAGGCCAGGCCCAGCATCCCCAGGCCCAGGGTGAACAGCAAAAAGTCCAGCGACGGCGGATATTTCGTGAAGTTCAGCACGCTCATGGCCGTGCGTAAGGCCGTGTCGCCCGCCACCCACGGCAGGGTTTCGCCATACAGATTGAAGCCGCGCAGCAGGCCCAGCAGCAGCAAGCTGCCCGCGCCCAGCGCCAGCAGCCAGCGCCGCCGTGCTTGGGCGGAAAATTCGCGCGCATACAGGGGCCCGGCCGCATAGCCGAGCACGATCACGCCTATCCACGGCAGCAGCGGATAGCTGACCTTGATCTGCATGGCGCCGTCCGCCACCAGATAGCCGCGTTGCAGCAGCACCGTCAGAACGTAATAGCCAAGGCTGCCCTGTTCCGCGCGCAAACCGGTCATCAAATGCTGGCCCGCGATCATCGCCACGCCCAGCACGATCAGCACTTTCAACGGCAGCTTGTGCAGCACGGCCAGCGCCATCATGGCCAGGCCGATGACCCAGATCACCTGCAGGTACAGCACGGCGGGCGGAAACGCCCCGCTCCAGGCGAAATTGACGAACACCAGTTCCAGCACGACCAGCAGCAAGCCCCGCTTGAACAAAAAACCGGCCGCGCTGCGGGGCCCGGCGGCAGGATGCGCGTACAGCCAGGCGGAGAGACCCGTCAGGAAAACGAACATGGGCGCGCACACGTGGGCGGCCAGGCGCGTGAAGAACAGGGCCGGATCGACGTGGACAGCATCCATGGGGTCGCCCACCTGGTGATGTAAAAACACGGTCTCGCGCACATGGTCGAACAGCATGATCAGCATGACGAGGCCGCGCAGCACGTCGATGACGGCGATGCGGGTGCGCAGGGGGGCAGATGTAGTCAAGGTCATCCCTTAAAATCGGTAATGGGCATTCAAGTTCAGCGTGCGCTCGGCCCCCGGCGCCACCCACAACTGGCTGTAGGAACTCGCATAGTAGCTGCGGTTGAACAGGTTTTCCACGCTCAGCGCGAATCGCAGTCTGGCGTTGGGCGAATACGACGCCAGCAACCTGGCCGTCGTGTAGGCCGGCAGGGTAAATTGGCTGCTGACGGCCACGTCGCCCAGGCGCTCGCCCACATACTGAAAACCGCCGCCCACGCTGGCCGTGCCCGTGCCCAGCGCGAACTGCTGCGTGGCCAGCAGGTTGGCGCTGTGGCGCGGCACGTTGGCGAAGCGGCTGCCCGTCACGATCGTATTGTCGCCGCGCGTGACGGTGGCGTTGGTGTAGGCATAGGCGCCCGAGACGCGCAGTCCGCGCGCCAGTTCGCCCGACACGTCCAGTTCCAGGCCCCGGCTGCCCACCTCGCCCGCCGCGATGGCGAAATCCGTGTTGGCGGGATTGGTCGTCAGCACATTGCTCTTGCGGATGTCGTACACGGCCACGGTGCCCGTCAGCCTGCCCGTTTCCAGCTTCGCGCCCAGTTCATACGAACGGCTGCGCTCGGCCGGAAAAGCCTGGTTATCGATGCTGATGCCGCTGTTGGGCCGGAAACCCTTCGCCGCGCTCGCATACAGCGACCACATTGTCGACGGCTGGTACACGAGGCCCGCGCGGGGGCTGGTGGCCGACAGCGACTGGCGGTTGCTTACGTTCAGGCGATGGTTCGCCACGTCCTGCGTGTAGCTGTCGCGGCGCACGCCGAGCAGCGCCTTCCACTGCGCGCCCAGGTCGACCTGGTCCTGCGCGTACAGGCCGCGCGCCTGCTGCCCTTCCTGCGTGTCGATGGACAGGGCCAACGGAGCGGCCCTGCCGCCATACACGGGATTGAAAATGTCGATGGCATAGGCGTTGGCGGCCGAGGGATTGCGGCGCAGCTGCACCCGGTGATCGTCGAAGCGATAGGCGTCGATGCCGGCCAGCACCTCGTGCGCCAGGGTTCCTGTCCTGAACTTGCCCAGCACTTCAAGGCGGGCGGAGACGTCGGTGGCCGAGAAATCGCGGTGGCGGCGCTGGCGGTTCAGGGTGCGGCCATCGGCCAGCAGCTTGTTCGCCTCCGTCGAATAACCGCGCAATTCGCTGTCGCGCCAGGAAGCGCCCGCCTGCACCGTCCAGTCGTCGGACAACGCATGGTGGATGAACAGCTGCTGGCCCAGCGACTTGACCGTCATGGGGCCGTCGCCCGGTTCGCCCAGAAATCTCGAGACAGGCACGGCTCCCAGCTTGCCGTTCACGGCCACCACGCCCCGGTCGAACGGTGCGCGCTGGCGTACCGCTTCGATTTCATACGACACGGTCGTGTGCTCGCCCGCCAGCCAGATAAACGAGGGAGACAACAGGCTGCGCTCGACTTTCACCGTATCGCGGAAGCTGTGCCCTTCCTCATGCGCGGCGTTCAGGCGGTAGGCGACGGTGTCGCTCAACGGTCCCGTCAAGTCCAGCGCGGCGCGGCGCGTCTGAAAACTGCCCAGCGATACGTCGGCGCTGTATTCCGGTGCGAACTTCGGCTTTTTCGTCGTGATGTTCACCGTGCCGCCCGGCTCGCCCCGGCCGTACAGGGCCGACGCGGGGCCTTTGAGCACTTCCACGGCCTGCGTATTGCCGCCGTCGCGCATACCGTTGTAACCGCGGCTGGAACTGAAGCCGTTGACCATGTAGTCGGAACCGAAATTCGGGTCGCCCGTGAAACCGCGCATGGCGTAGCTGTCCCACAGGCCGCCCAGCGGACTTTGTTTTGAAATACCGCTGGCCAGGTCCAGCGCGCCGGCCAAAGTCGTCACGCCCGCGTCGCGCAGCAGGTCGCCGGTCAGCACGCGCACGCTTTGCGGCAAGTCCATCAATAAAGCGTCCGTCTTGGTGGCGCCCGTGGCGGACAGACTGCGGTAATGCTGGCGCTCGGCCTTGACGGTGACGACATCGCCGGCCTGCACATCATCGATTGCCAGTGACCAGAGGCTGGCGGCGGCAAGTAACAGCGCCACGGGGCGGCGTAAAAACACGGACATGGAATTCCTGGCGAGGGCGCAAATCAATGCAATAGGCTTGCATTATAATTGATAATCAATTCTCATTAAAGCCCTCGTGAACAATCTGCGCCAAAAACTCCACGAACACTTGCACCTTGGCCGCGCGCAGCTGGCGCGGGTGGAACAGCGCCCACAAGTCCGGCCCCCGCGTGCGGAACGGTTGCAGTACGGGCACCAGGCTTCCTTCGCGCAGCGGCTGCAGCACGGAAACGGATAGCGCCTGCACGATGCCGCAACCGGCCTGGGCGGCGGCGATCATCGATTCGATATGGTCGAAAGACAAGGCGGCAGCCGGCGTGTGGGCGTACGGCTCGCCTGCTTCCCCATTCTGGAACAGCCAGGGCCGTACTTGGCGCGCTTTCGGATACAGGAAATGCAGGCAGGCAAATTGATCCAGTTCCTGCGGCGTGCGCGGCACGCCATGCCGGGCGATGAAGGCGGGGGAAGCGCAGCACAGATAATCCATGTTCAGCAGGCTGCGCGCCACCAAGGACGAATCCTGCGGTTCGCCGATGCGCAGCATCACGTCGATGCCCTCTTCCACCATGTCGACCAGGCGGTCGCTGACCGTCAGGCGCAGGGAAATGTCGGGATAGGCGGCGGTAAAGCGGGGCAAGGCGGGCGCCACCAGATTGCGGCTGATGCTGCTGGGCATATCCACGCGCAGGCTGCCCGAAGGTTTCCCGGCCGCCTGTTCCAGACTGGACTCCAGCGCCGCCATGCCGGCCAGCACCTGGCGCGCCTGCGCATGGCACTGCTGGCCTTCGGCCGTGAGCGACATGCTGCGCGTGGTGCGCTGCAAGAGGCGCACGCCGAAATGCTTTTCCAGCGCCGCCACCTGGTTCGTCACGGACGAGGTGGAAATACCCAGGCGCTGCGCCGCCTTGCTGAAGCCGCCCGCTTCGACCACGGCGCAAAACACCTTCATCGCTTCCAGCCTGTCCATGTATTTCTCTCCTGTTTGCCAATGATTATCCACGATTGCGCAATAGTGCATCGGGCCGCGCCCGGTTTTTCTTTATGCCCTTCCCGCCTAGACTGGGGGCATCAACCACAGGAGAATCCCATGCAAGCCCTCGTCCTCACCCGCTTTTCCTCCCCCATGAGCATCGAACACCTGCCCGTGCCGCAGCCCGGCCCCGGGCAAGTCCTCGTGCGCATCGCCGCCAGCGGCGTCAATCCGCTAGACACGAAAATCGCCGCCGGCGCCGCACCGCACGCCCGGCCCAGCCTGCCCGCCATCCTCGGCATCGACGTGGCCGGCACGGTGGAAGCCGTCGGCGATGGCGTGACGACTTTTCACGTTGGCGCAACAGTGTATGGCATGGCGGGCGGCATCGCCGGCATCCAGGGTTCGCTGGCCGAGTACGGCGTCTTCGACTCCGCCCTGCTGGCGCCTGTGCCGCAAGGACTGAGCATGCGCGAGGCGGCCGCCCTGCCCCTCGTCTTCATCACGGCCTGGGAAGGGCTGGTGGACCGCGCCCACGTGCAGGCGGGTGACACCGTGCTCGTGCATGGCGGCGCGGGCGGCGTGGGCCACATGGCCGTGCAGCTCGCCGTCGCCCTTGGCGCGAAGGTGTCTGCCACGGGCAGCGCCGCCAGCCGCGCCGCCATCGAGGCGCTGGGCGCGCGCTTCATCGATTACCGGACCAGCACGGTGGATGACTACGTGGCCGAGCATACGGGCGGCGCCGGCTTCGACATCGTCTACGACACGGTGGGCGGCGCCACCCTGGACGCCAGTTTCAAGGCGGCACGCATGTATGGCGGCCACGTCGTCAGCTGCCTGGGCTGGGGTACGTTCGCCCTGAACCCGCTGACGGCGCGCGCGGCGACTTACTCGGGCGTATTCACCCTGCTGCCGCTGTTGAGCGGTGAGCATCACGCGCGCCATGGTGCGATTCTGCGCGAAGCCAACAAGTTAATAGAGACGGACAAGCTGCAGGTGCGGCTCGATCCACGCCGCTTTAGCCTGCGCACGGTACACGAGGCGCATATGGCACAGATGGACGGCAACGCGCGCGGCAAGCTGGTGGTGGATGTGGCGGATTGATGAGCACCTTGTTTCTCGAGCGCGCAAGCGTTAATATGCAAGAATAAACTTGCATATTAAGGAAATCCGAGCATGCGTGAGAAACTGGAAAAACTGCTGGCGCAGGGCCGCGACAGCGCGCTGCTGCGCTTTGGCCTGGGCGACGCCTGCCTGAAAGACAATGACGCCGAGCAAGCGGCCATTCACCTGGCGCAGGCGACGCAACAGCAAACAAGCTATTCCGCCGCCTGGAAGCTGCTGGGCAAGGCCCTGCACCAGCTGGGCAGGCTGGATGAAGCGCAGGCCGCCTGGACCACGGGCGTGACGGTGGCCCAGCAGCAAGGCGACCTGCAAGCCGTCAAGGAAATGACGGTGTTCGTCAAACGCCTGCAAAAACAGCGGCAGGCGGCAGAATAGAACGGTTAATGTGCGTGCGCGGCGGCCTTGGCATCAAGAGGCGCCGCCTCGCCCCGTTCCTTCGCCAGGCGCTTGGCCAGCAAGCCGCCCGCTTCGGCCGCATAGGCGCGGCAGGCGTTGGCGTCGATCAGGGGATTGTCCGTACCGCTGCGCCTGGCGGCCTTGCCCAGCACATCCGTCGTGCCCGGATGCACGGGGATGATGATGTCGCATGGCAAGGCCGCCACCTTGGCGATGCTCGCTTCGAACGAGGCCGATACGTCCGGCGTCTTGCCTTTGCCCGTGTAAGCAAAATCGCCGCTGGCATACGGATTCAGGCTGTCCGCGTACACCACGTTCAGGCAGCGCGCGTCTTCGCATGAGGTCCACGTCCACGTCGTGCCGCCGGGCGTGTGGCCCGGCGTCATGTGGGCCGTGAGCACCACGGGGCCGACCTTGACGGTATCGCCCTCGCCCACCACCTTGACCTTGGCCACCTTGGCCACATGCACGACGGGATTGGCCTGGTATTGCGGGTCATCCTTGCCATTCGTGCCGCTTTGCAGGCCCAGGGCGCCCGAGGCGCTGGCCATGACGGTGGCGCCGCTGGCCCGCTGCAGCGCGGCAATGCCGCCCGCATGGTCCCAATGGGCGTGCGAATTGAGGATGACTTTCACATCCTCGATGCGAAAGCCCAGCGCCTTGATGTTCGCGATGATCAGGGGCGCCGATTGCGGCAGCGCGCCGTCGAGCAGGATGTGGCCCTGCGGGCTTGTCACCAGCACGGCGGACAGGCCGGCCGTGCCCACATACCAGCTATTGCCATAGATATTGAACGGCTTGACGGGCGCATTCCATTCCTTGCAATTATCGCAATCAACAGGTTTATCCTGCACCGGGGCCGGCGTCTTTGCCTGCACCGTGCCTGCCGCCATGGTCGCAACCGTAGCCAGCATCAACTTCGCCAATAGTGTCATTGTCATCTCCAGAGTGTAAAAAGAAGGGCGCCCGCACTGGCGCGCCCGAGGGGGGGGGTATCAATGCATGGGGCCTGGGCTCCCGGCCAGGGTGTCGCGGATGTGGCCGGCGTCGAGCGAGCGCCGCTGCGCGCCGTCGGCATCGAGCAGCACCACGGTGACGTGCTTGCCGCCGCTGCGCATGCGCATGGTCAGGCAGCTGCCCGCCTCGTGGCTGCTGCCCGTCTTGGACAATAAAATATCCCAGCCCTTGCCGCCTACCAGCGGATTCGTGTTGCGCAGGGTGCGGACCTTGCCATTGACGGCCACGCTGGCTTGCGGGTGGCTGGTGATGCGCGCGATGTCCGGATAGCGCGCGGCCGCCGCAACGATCCTGGCCACCTCGCTGGCCGTCGATGTATTCGCCGGCGAGCTGCCGACGGGGTCCGTCAGGGTGGTGCGCGTCAAACCCAGGCTGCGGATCTTCGCTTGCAAGGCCTGCTGAAAAGCCGCGTTGCCGCCGGGATAGGTGCGCGCCAGCGCGGCGGCGGCGCGGTTTTCGGATGGCAGCAACGCCAGTTGCAACAGCGCGCCGCGCGACACGGCCACGCCGTCGGCCAGCAGGCTGCGGCGCTGCAAGGATGCATCGCCATCGGCGGGCACGATGCGCAGCTGTTCGTCGGGGTCGAGGGCCGCGTCGAGCACCACCATGGCCGTCATCAGCTTGGTGATCGAGGCGATCGGCACGACGGCGTCCGCATCTTTCGCCATCAGCACCTGGCCCGTGCTGTCGTCAAATACCAGCATGTGTTTCGCGCTGACGGGCAAGTCCAGCATCGCGACGGCGGCATCGGCCAGCATCGTCCCGTTGACGGCAGGCTTGCCCTGCACCTGCAGCAGCAAGGTGGCGCAGGCCAGCAGCAAGGCGGGCACGGCCAGTTTCCAGCCGGCCGTGTCGGCGCCCGGCGCCATCAGCCGTTCTATGCGCGTCAGCAACGCCCCGCCCCGTGCCGACATCAGCAAGCCGGGCTGGCCCGGCGCGGCAGCGTGCAGGGACAAGGCATGCAGCGCCGTGGCCAGCTGCTGCGGGTCCTGCAGCGCCTGCGCAGCCAGGGCGTCGGCCACCTGTTCCCGCTCGGCCCGCATGCGCGCCGACAGCCACCAGACGACAGGGTGAAAAAACAGCAGCGCCTCGGCCACGCTTTGCAGCAGGTTGACCAGGTAATCCCAGCGCCGCACGTGCGCCAGTTCATGCGCCAGCAGCGCTTCGAGCAAGGCGACGGGCATGCCGCTCAGCAAGGCGGCCGGCAGCAGGATGACGGGGCGCCAGAATCCCACCGTGACGGGGCTGGCCAGTCCTCCATGCAGCTTCAGCGGCACTTTCCGACTGCCGTGCAAGCCCATGCGCAAGGCCAGCGCATCGAGGCGCGCCTGCCAGATGGCTGGCGCAGCGACGGCGTGGCGGCGCAGCTTGCCGACCCAGGCCAGGCCCAGGCACAGGCGTAAGCTCATCAGGGCGACACCGGCGCTCCAGGCCAGCACCAGGGCCGGCATCCACGCTTGCAGCGCGGCGCGCCAGACGGGCGGCGCGGCCACCGGCAGCTGGGCCGGAGATATGCCAGACAGCAGAGAAAGCAGATGGACGGCGGGAATACACAGGCACAGCAGCAGCCCCAGCGCGCAGACGGCATAGCGCCAGCGCGCGCTGGCATGGCGCAGCAGCCAGAGCAGGACTGCGGACACGGCACCGACGATCAAGCCCTGCCAGACAAAATACAGCAAGACCCAGCCCAGCGCAGGGACAAGGTTGCCCACATCGATGCCGAGGCGCATGTCCAAGTTCATGGCTGTTTGCCATCCTTGCAGCGCAGGATTTTTTCAATTTCCAGGCGTTCCGCGTCGCTCACGTGCTCGCGCAGCGCCGTCAGCACCAGCGCCTTGCCGGAACCGGAAAACACCTTGCCGATCAAGTCCTTGAGCAGACTCGTTTGCAGCTTTTCCTGCGCCTCGACGGCCGCATACAGCTGCGGTCGCTGGCTTTCGTCGCGGCTCAGCAAGCCCTTGCCATGCATCAGCTGCAACTGGCGCAGCACGGTAGCGTAACTGGCGTCGGCACGCTCTTCGGCCAGGGCGTCATACACGGCACGGGCGTCGGACGGACCGCGCTGCCACAGGATGCGCAGCAGATCCAGTTCGGCGGCCGTGGGATGGGGAGTGGAGGTATTTTTTAACATGACGCTAGAATACCGATTCTAGAACGCCATGTCTAGAACTTTTTTTCTAGGTCATGCAAAGACTAAAATTCGCGCAAGCGGTCAAACAAGTCAAGCAAGACCGCCTCATCGACGAGCGCGGCGCCCTGCCCGCCCAGCTGCCCGCGCAACTGGGCCAGCAACTCCGCCAGCACCGTGTAGATTTCCTCGCGCTCGACCGTCTCGATGATGCCCGAGCGCCGGTCCATCTTGTTGAAGGCGTCGGTATAGGCGACGACCATCGCCTCCAGCGCGGTGGCGGCCGCCGTCGCCTCCATGGCGGCATCGATGCTGCGCGTCACGGCCAGCATGTTCTTGTAGGCCAGCGCCGCCTTTTTCGCATACGCGGGGGAAATATGCTCGCGGCCATCCCAGTCGCGGAAAGGGTTGAGCAGGTTTTCCGCCAGCCATTCCGGCTTGCGCGCCTTGCTGATCGATAAGTCCAGCCCCTGCAGCGCCGCCTTTTTATAGCCGGCCTTGATGGCCTTGGCGGCATCGGCGGGCAAGCTGGTCATCCACAAGGCCGACAGCTGCGGCAATTGCGTGGCCGATGGAAACTCTTGCGCCGTGTAACCGAACAGATCATAGGCGGTGAACATCCGCAGCTGGGCCAATTGCGCAAGGCTGGCCATCTGCGACGCCATCCCCGGCTTGCCCCAGATGCGCAAGGCCGTCAGCTGGGAAAAGCGCTGCGCCACTTGCGCCAGATCGACTTCTTTCATGCTGACCAGCGACAGGCCGCCCAGCTGGTCGAGACCGTCGAACGGCGGCAGCGCGTGCGTGCACTGCAATGTCAGATGGCGGCCACCGGCGCCATCCTTGATGCGCAGCGCCGGCGATGGCGCACCGCGCAGCGAAAGCAGGCCCAAGCCTTCGTTCAAGACCAGGCTGGTGACGCCATCGGGCTGCAGGATCAGGCGTTCCAGGCCGCTGCCGCTGAAATCGAGCGCATGCACGGTCGATGATTGCCACTCCAGCTCATTGATGAAGGGATTGCTCTGTATGAACTCCATCAAGGCCTGCGTGCCGCCGGCGGTCTCGATGGACATCAGGCACGGCAGTTGCTCCAGCTCGGAAATGTCGTCCAGCGCCTGCAAGACGCTGTCATTGATTTTCGTCGCATCCTGCCGGAAGACGTGGCCGCCGAGCGTCACTTCACGCTCGTCCGACGCCGCCTTGAATTGCTGGCGCCGCAGCGGATCGATGCGCTCCCAGTTGCGCTGGCGCAGCACGCTGCCGCCCACCTTCCAGCCGCTGCGGTAGCTGTTGACTTCCACATCCACCAGCGGCGCGATGTTGCCAACGAGGGTATGGCCAGGCGGTACGTTCGCCGTGGCATAGCAGTGATCGTGGCGATTATTCCAGAAGAAATAGTCGCACACGAGCGGCCGCATGGCTTGCACGGCGGCCGCGTCGGGCAAGGCGTCGCCCGTCCAGTCCAGCTCCAGCACGGCAGCTACCGGCCGAGACGAGGACGCATCCTTGACGTGGGTGACCTGGCAAGCCACGTACTGCTGCAACTCGGGGGAAAACACACTGTAAACATCTCCAACATTCGCTAGCACTATGGTCCTTTCCAGAAAACCTGATGGTCGAATGTTGCAAGATAGCAAAAAAGTTAATCCCCTGTCGTCCCGTTCAGTCCGCGTGCAGCTTGTGGTGCATGCGGCGCAAGCCCAGCCAGACGCCGGCCGCCACGAACGGCACCAGCGCGCCGACGAGGATTTCCGGATTCACGGGCAGCCCCAGCACCTTGGCCGCCTTGCCCGTATAGCTGAACAGGCCGATCACGTAGTAGGAAATGGCGGCCACGGACAAGCCTTCCACCGCCTGCTGCAAGCGCAGCTGCTGGGCCGCGCGGGCGTTCATCGATTGCAGGATTTGCCGGTTCTGCAATTCCTGCACGATGCCCACGCGCGTGCGCAGCAAGTCGTTGGTGTTGGCAATGCGCTGCGCCATCGCTTCCTGGCGGCTGGACATCGCTTCGCACGTATTCATGGCGGGCGTCAAACGGCGGTCCATGAATTCCTCGACCGTGGGGATGCCTTCGATGCGCTCTTCGCGCAGCTCCTCGATGCGCGCCTTGACGAGACCCATGTAGGCTTTCGAGGCGGAAAAACGGTAGCTATTGTCGAGCGACAGCTTTTCAATGCGGGCCGCCAGGCGCGTGATGCGGTCAAGCAAGGCTTGCTCGGAGACGCCCTCGTCGCCGGCTCCCGGGGCGTCGTCCGTATCGACCATGGCGGCGGCCAGGGTCGCCAGTTCGTTCTCGATGGCATTCAAGGAAGGCGCCGCCTGCATGGCGTAGGGCAAGCCCAATAAAGCCATCATGCGGTAGGTTTCGATTTCCAGCACGCGCTGCACCAGACGGCCCGACTGCTGCGAGCGCATGCCCGCGTCGCGGATGACGAAACGGCTGAAGCCGTCGGACTGGATCGTGAAATCGGTCCACAATTCGCCGCCCTGCAGCACCTTGCTGCCGGCCAGGGTGTTGCCTTCGAACACACGCGACAAGCCTTGCATGAAAATTTCGGCAGGCTCTGTTGCCTGTTCGAGCACCACGTGCGCCGCCACCATCAGCTTGCCCTTCAAGCCCACCAGCCATTGCTGCGGCAACTGTTCCAGGGGCATGCGTTCGAACGCCTGTTCCAAGGGCAAGGCGGTACCAGGATGCTCGGCAAAGGTAAACGTGGCAAATTCCGTGTGGCATTCCCATTTCAGGCGGAAGCGGCCAAAGTCGTAATAGAAATACTTGGCTTCGGCAGCGGGCGGCGTGACGCCGAAATGCGTGCACAGGGCCGCCAGGGTGGCGTGCTGGGCTGTGATATTCGACGCACCGGGCGCCGCGCTGTCATCCTTGTAGACGGCCAGATGGGTGATCAGCTCGGGAGCATCGAGCTGCAAGAACGGCCGCGAGTGGATTTCCGCAGCCAGCGGCACGCGCAAGGCGTGGTTCAAACTGGAGTTGATCAAGTGCATGATAGCCAAAGGTAAAGTTGCAAAACTGCTTAGACCCGCGCGCGTGCTGCTGTGCCCGCAGCGGGGGTCTGATTGTCACAGTGTAACAAAGCAGAATGCATGCCATCTTTTTCCAAGGCCCGTCATATTGTTTTGATAACTCCTGTCACGCCCTTCCCCGCCCCTTGCCGGCTGCCCAGCCACCAGAATGCGGCGGCCAGCACGACGGCCGAAGCCTGTCCCAGCGCCAGTTTGAATGCGCTGTCGAACAGCAAGGGTGCGACAAAACCGGACACCAGCGCAAACACCAGCATTTGCACGAAATTCTGCAGGGATGCGGCCAGGCCCCGCATCTGCGGGAAAATGTCGAGCGTGGACATGGTCATGCCCGGCAAGGCCAGCGACATGCCGAACGCGTACAGCATCACGGGCACGACGGCAAACGGGATGCTGGCCGCAAACCAGTGGTTGTAAGCAATATTGACCGCCCCCGTGGCTGCCATGGCCAGCAAGCCCCAACGCACCAGCACGGTGCTTTTCACCACGTGGGCCAGCTTGCCCGACAGCGCCGAGCCCAGCACCAAACCGGCCACCATGGGGATGAACATCCAGCCGAACGCCGTTTCCGGCAGGTGCAGCAGTTCCAGGATGAAATGCGGGGCCGAGGCGATGTACAGCGCAAAGCCGCCAAAGGCGAAGGCCACGGCCAGCGAACGCAGCAGGAATGCCCGGTGGCGCAAGGCCAGCCAGTAATTGCGCGCGATGTTGCCTGGATGGAAAGGCTGGCGATGCTCGACGGCTAAACTTTCCGGCAAGCCTTTCAGGCAGGCGAGCGCCAGCAGCACGGTGACGGCAAAGGTGAACACGAACGTCGATTGCCAGCCGTAGGCCACGTGCAGCCAGCCGCCGATGATGGGGGCGATGGCCGGGGCGAT
>Ga0182008_10000440_pt1 | contig 31545 bp, 42 predicted proteins | sample Sormic07211129_1_FD_120482 | JGI IMG/M metagenome (GOLD analysis project Ga0182008, IMG submission 120482) | Rhizosphere microbial communities from Sorghum bicolor, Mead, Nebraska, USA - 072115-129_1 metaG | ecosystem: Host-associated > Plants > Roots > Rhizosphere | place: USA: Nebraska...
ATGCGTAACGATACCCGCGTCCTGTACAACGCCTACCTGCAACAACTCGCGCAATTGCACGGCGTGAGCGACGTCACCACCAAGTTCACCGCCGCGCCAAGCGTCGCCCAGACGCTGGAAACCCGCATTCAGGAATCCAGTGCCTTTCTCACCTCCATCAACGTTTACGGCGTCGGTGAGCAGTCTGGCGAAAAAATCGGCATCGGTATCGACGGCACCATCGCCAGCACCACCGACACCACCCTCAAGGATCGTGAACCACGCGATCCGAGCGGGTTGGATAACCGTGGGTATACCTGCACCCAAACCAACTTCGACACCGGTATCCGCTACCAGAAGCTGGACCAGTGGGCCAAGTTCAAGGACTTCCAGGCGCGTATTCGCGACGCCATCATCAAAGCCCAAGCGCTCAACCGCATCATGATCGGCTGGAACGGCACCAGTCGGGCTGCGACCTCCAACCCCACCACCAACCCACTCTTGCAAGACGTGAACGTTGGCTGGTTGCAGAAAATGCGCCTGGAAAACGCCGCTCGCGTATTACATGAAGTGGTCGGCGGCAGCGGCAAAATCGAGATCGGCACGGGCAAGGACTTCGAAAACATCGACGCCCTGGTCGTCAGCATGGTTAACGAGTTCATCGAGCCCTGGTATCAGGAAGACACCGACCTGGTGGTGATCTGCGGTCGCCAACTGCTGGCCGACAAGTACTTCCCGATCATCAACAAAACCCAGGCCCCGACCGAGATGCTCGCGGCCGATATCGTCACCAGCCAGAAGCGTATCGGCAACCTGCCAGCCGTGCGCGTGCCGCACTTCCCACCGAACGGGCTGCTGGTGACCCGCCTCGACAACCTGTCGTTGTACTGGCAGGAAGGCACCCGCCGCCGCACCGTTGTCGACAACGCCAAACGCGACCGCATCGAGAACTTCGAATCGGTCAATGAAAGCTACGTGATTGAAGACCTGGGCTGCGCTGCCATGGCCGAAAACATCACCCTGAGCTGAGGCCGGCAATCATGACCAACCCTTGCCGCCGTCACTTCCAACGTGTCACAGCAGCCGTTGCAGCGGCTGCTGTGGAAGGCCCTGCCATGACCATGGAAGGCGCATCTATTTACGAGCTGCATCTCGCGAAGCTCCAGCAGGACTATCTGCGTCTGAAACAAGTGCAGTCGACCGAAGGAAAAGCCGAGTTGAAACGGCAGTTGCTGCCGGAGTACGTCCCCTACGTGGAAGGCGTCCTCGCCGAGGGTAAAGGTGCGCAAGACCAGGTACTTACCACGCTGATGGTCTGGCGGATGGATGCAACCGACTTTGCCGGCGCCCTGGATATCGCCGACTACGTGATCACCCATTCGCTGCTGATGCCGGACCGCTTTGAGCGCACCACCGGCACCATCGTGGCGGAAGAGATCGCCGAAGCCGCACTGAAGGCCCAGAAAGCCGGCGGCGCCTTCAACCTGGGCTTGTTGCTGCGTACCGCGCAAATCACCGCCAAGGAAGATATGCCCGACCAGGCCCGCGCCAAGCTGCACCTGGCCATTGGCAAGGCACTGTCGGCAGAGGTCGCCGACGATGCCCCGGCAAGCAGCGCGCTGGAGCCGTTGGAGCTGGCCAAGACACACCTGGCCCGTGCCATTGAGCTGCACACCAACTGCGGCGGCAAGAAGGATCTGGAGCGCGTCGAACGCCTCCTCAAGAAACACGCTGCGCCTTCTACCTAGAAGCATGCAGCTAACCGAGCGTCCCCACGCACCCCGCCGGCTCGGGGCGGATCGGCCAGGCCGCTCCTCCTGAACGTGAAGCCCCGACCACCGGCGATCTATTTTTGAGTGCCGTTTCATGAGCGCATTTGTAGCCAGCGGCCCAGTTACCGGCGGCCATATCAACACCGACCCGTTCTGGCCCTCAATCGATCTTGAGCAGCTGCGCGCCACCCTGCGCATCGACAACAGCGTCACCCCTGCCCGCCTGGAAACTGCCGTCATCGCCGCCGCCATCAACCTCAACCGTGAACTGAGATTGTGGAAGGCCAAGCAACAGGCCGCCGGCTACACCACATTGGCGGACGTACCAGACGACAAGATCAACGACGTATCGGTCCAGGCTCACCTGTACCGCCGTGCGATCGAGGCCGGTACCGGCGCCGAAGTCTGCGAGCGCTACCGCGACTACAGCGCGACCAATACGGGTAGCGACAAAGCCGAAGAAACCACCCCAACCATCGACGACTACCGCCGCGATCTGCGCTGGGCCGTCCGTGACTTCCTTGGGATCAGCCGCACCACCGTGGAGCTGATCTGATGCCCGTCGCCATCCGCACCATCCAAAACGACACCGTCGACGCCCTCTGCTGGCGGTTCTACGGCCGCACTGCCGGCGTCACCGAGGCGGTGCTGGAAGCCAACCCCGGCCTGGCCGACCACGGCCCCATCCTGCCGCAAGGCCTAGTCGTCAACATGCCCGAAGCCCAAACCACCGCGCCCCAGCGGCAAATGGTGCAGCTATGGAACTGACCCTGCGGCACCGAGCCCTTGAACCCACCAACCCTGGACAACGGAATGAAGCGCATGCCTGACCGTCCCGACACATGGGCCTGGCTCGCCGCCTGGCTCGAACAGAACTGGCCGACTCTCTACGCCGGAATCCTGGCCCTGATCATCGCGGCCCTACGGATCATGTACGGCGGCGGCACCTTCCGCCGCATGGTGGTCGAGGCACCGTTGTGCGGCACGTTGGCCCTGGCCGCAAGCCACGGCCTGGCGCTGCTCGGCATTCCGACGTCCACCGCGCCGTTTTTCGGTGGGGTTATCGGACTGCTCGGCGTCGAAGGTACCCGCGCGGCGGCCAAGAAGTTTTTCAACCGAAAGGTAGAACAGCTATGACCACCCTTCGCCACGGCGACCGCTCGCAAGCGGTACTGATCCTGCAAAAAAAACTCAACAAGCACGGCGCCAAATTGGTGCCGGACGGTGACTACGACGATGCCACTGAAACCGCCGTGCGTGCCTACCAGGTCAAAGTCGGCCTGGTCGCCGATGGCATCGCCGGCACCAAGACCCAAGCCAGCCTTGCCGGTGGCGACTGCGCCCTGTTCCTGCGCAACGCCGATCTGGTGACTGCTGCCGATCGCCTTGGTGTGCCGCTGGCGAGCATCTACGCGGTCAACGAGGTGGAATCCAAAGGCAAGGGCTTTCTCGACAACGGCAAGCCGGTGATCCTATTTGAACGCCACATCATGTACCGCCAGCTCGCCACAGCTCGCCATGCCGGCGATGACACAGCGGAACTCAAACTTCATGCCGATCAACTCGCCGCCGCCAACCCTGCCCTGGTCAACCCGAAGCCCGGCGGGTACATCGGCGGCACCGCCGAACACCAGCGCCTGGCCATGGCCCGCCTGATCGACGACACCGCTGCCCTGGAATCGGCTTCCTGGGGTGCCTTTCAGATTATGGGCTTCCACTGGAAGCGCCTCGGCTACGCGAACGTACAGGCCTTCGTCGCGGCAATGGCTGTCGGCGAATCGCAGCAGCTCGACGCATTCACGCGATTTATCGAAACCGACCCAGCGCTACACAAGGCGCTGAAGGCCCGCAAATGGGCCGAGTTCGCCCGCCTCTACAACGGGCCGGACTATTTGCGGAATCTCTACGACACCAAGCTCCAGCGCGCCTACGAACGGCATGCCAGCTGCGAATGCGGACAAGGGGTGGCGGCATGATCGACTTCGAATCGGTGGAAAAATTACGCGTGCAAGACGGTGATCTGCTGGTGGTACCTGAGTCGACCGAACAGGGCGACATGGAACTGTTGGCTGAATGCCTGCAATTGATGAACGGTGCTCGAGCAGTGATCGTGCGGGGCCCCATCAGGCAGCTCGACACCGCTGCTATGAACAAACTCGGTTGGTACCGCGCGTGAGCATGCTGCGCCAGGTGCTTTACGGCATAGCCTTGCTCGGCGCCTTGGGGGTGCTGATCTGGGCTCAGGAAACCCGCATTGACATCGCCATAGGCAAAACCGAGCTGGCAAAGGCTGCGGCCAAGAGTGCCCGCGAAGACGCTGACCGCAACCTTGCAACAGCCAACACCCTCACCGACACCCTGAAACAGGAACGGGACGCGCAGAGCCAACTGCGCAGCCAGCAGGACCAACTGCGTCAGGGCTTGGCGAAGCGCGAGCGAACAATAGAGGAGCTGAGACGTGAAAACGACGAACTACGCAACTGGGCTGCTCAGCCTTTGCCTGATGCTGCTCGCCGGTTGCGCGAGCGCCCCGCCCTCACCGGCGCCGCAGCTTACCGTGACTGGCTGTCCGGCCGTGGTGCCGTGCGTCCTGCCGGCGACCAGCCCACTCAATAACGGCGATCAACTCACCGACCAGGACCGCGCCGAAGCCGCCTGGGCCGATTGTGCCGCCCAGGTAGACATGGTCTACAAACACCAACAGGCCAACCCATGAACAAACCCGAGAGCCTGCGCGCTCACCTCCTGGCCACCGTCGCCGATTTTAAGCACGACCCCGACCGTCTGTTGATATTCATCGACAACGGCAAGGTCCGTTGCACCGCCGCACATACGCTGTCGTTTGAATACAGCTTTGATCTTCAGATCATTCTGACCGAGTTCGCCGGCCACCCTGACAGCGTGTTCCTGCCCATCCTGGCTTGGCTCAGCGTCAACCAATCGGAATTGTTGGAGAGCCTGGACAATGTCAAAAATGGCATCCAGTTCGAAGCCGACATCCTCGACAAAAACAAAGTGGACCTCAGCATCACCCTGGCGCTGACAGAGAAAGTCATCATTGGGAAGGATGACCAGGGCAATACCACCGTGAAGCATCCGAACGAACCGCAGTACGTAGCTGGCTACCTAGATCCGAACTGGAAACCGGGTGCCCAGGGCAATACCAGTGAGTGGAGGGTGCCTGGTGGCGAATAACCTAGAAGCACTGGAGACTTGGGCAGTAGTGCTGCTGGATCAGCTGGAACCCTCGGAGCGCAGCAAACTGGTTCGAAACATTGGGCAGGTGCTGCGCCGCAGTCAGCAGAAGCGGGTGATGGCGCAGGAGAACCCGGACGGGAGCAAGTTTGCGCCACGTAAGCAGCGGAATTTGCGGGGAAAACAGGGCAGGGTCCGTCGGAAGTTGGCGATGTTCAAGAAGTTGCGGACCGCGGCTTACCTGAAGGTTCGTGGTGACAGCAATGCCGTGACAGTAGGCTTCACCGGGCGTATCGCCCGGATTGCCAGGGTTCACCAGTATGGATTGAAAGATCGCGCAGAGCGTGGAGCGCCAGACGTGCGCTATGAGCAACGTGAAACACTTGGTTTCACAGACGCGGATCTCGATTTGATCCGCGACGAATTGCTAGCACACCTAGTAGTGAACCACTGACCTAGTAAGGCCATACTTCCTCAAGTGTTAATTTATAGTGAGTTGGATGGATTTTGGCTTGAAAGAATTGGACATTCTCATACCCCTCAGCAAAAGCAACATCATTCATAATTTCTCTCGATGCTGCTTCAATCATCTTCGCTCCAAACGTAATCGACTTAACGGCGTCCTTTGGAAACTCAAACAAGCAGATCGACTCATCTCCTACCGTAATGCTCTTAGTAGCATCAGCTAGGGGAATCATCATGCGCCACTCCGCCTCGTATTCCCAATGACTGCTTTTTGTTAAGAAAAAATCCTCTTCGTTTGGATTGGACAAAACGATAGCTGGTCTCTTCTGACTGTACTTAACCTTGCGCAAGCAGCGAAGACTGTCATCTACTCTCAACTTCTTATTGAAGAAATCTGAGGTGGAATCAAACTCCATTGCAAACCCCTTGTGACTATCAGCATAATGAGCCCACATAAGTAAGTCATCGTTCTTTTCAGAAAGACAAAGCACACCTACATTTTTATTCCACTCCTCATACAACATTTTCTGAGTATGTGGAGCTAAAGCAGCCATCATTTGCTTACCCAACGGCCCCAGCTTAAGCAAGACATTGTTCATATATTCGTGAAAGTCTTCTTTCGACATATTTAACTTTGCTTGCACTTGAAGAGATTCGTAGAGTTCAGAGTAGTCTTTTCCGGCCGCATCTATTAACGCTACATCGAACTCTTCATCAGTACTAATTGACTCAATGTAGGGTAGAAATTCAAATGGATCATTGAAAACTGCTGGCTGAGAGAAGCGGATCAAACGGTCTTCCAAAATCGACTTTCGATTCGAGCCGAAATATTTGAATAGTCGCACGTGAACATCCCCTGACGCTTTCTGTGAATATGCCATTTTAGCGGGTTACCGACGTTGTAAAGGTGCCATCTACAATACTTGGCTGATGCAGCGCCTCGCGCGTGTCGCCACCATCAGCTCCATGAACGACTTCGCCGCCCTCTCCCGCATGCTCGAAAACCTCATCCGCTTCGGCGTCATCGCCGCCGTGCAGATGAAGCCCCCGCGCGTGCAGGTAAAAACCGGTTCACTGACTACCGCCTGGCTGCCGTGGCTCGCCCTGCGCGCTGGCTCTGACCGCGAGTGGGATCCGCCCACCATCGACGAACAGGTAATCCTGCTCAGCCCATCGGGCCAGCTCGCAAACGGCATCGTCATCACCGGCCTATTCAGCGACCACATCCCCGCCAACGGCAACCGCGCCGGCCTGCACCGTCGCACCTACGCCGACGGCGCGGTGATCGAATACGACAGCGTCGCCCATCACCTGAACGCCACCCTGCCCGAAAGCGGCACCACCAGCCTGGTCAGCAAGGGCGGGATCAACATCATCGGCCCCATCAATCACCTGGGCGATTACAACCAAACCGGCAACCAGAACGTGGTCGGCCTTGTGACCGTTTCCGAAGACGTAGTCGCGGCCAACATCAGCCTGGTCAACCACCTGACCACGGGCGTCAAGCAAGGCGACGATCAATCAGGTAAGCCCATATGAACCGAGAAACCGGCGCCGCCATCGGCGAACTGGCCCATATCGGCCAGAGCATCACGGACATCCTCACCACCCGCATAGGCACCCGCGTAATGCGCCGCGAATACGGCAGCCTGCTGCCCGAGCTGGTGGACCACCCTTTCAACGATGCCACCCGCCTGCGGGTTTACGCGGGCACGGTCATGGCGCTGATGCGCTGGGAACCCCGTATCAGCCTCAGCCGCGTACAGTTCATCGGCGCGAACCTGCAAGGGCAGTCAGCGCTGGAGCTGGAAGGCTCCGTCGTCGACAGTAATGAACCGTTGAGCTTGAGCGTGCCGTTGCAAATGGGTGGCAGCGTATGAATTCCTTTGCCGCGATTGACCTCAGCCAGCTCCCGGCGCCGCAGATCGTCGAACAGATCGACTTCGAACTGATACTGGCTGAGCGCAAGGCCTACATGATCAGCCTGTGGCCGATCGAGGAACAGGCGCAGATTGCCGCCCGCCTTGAGCTTGAATCAGAGCCCCTGACCAAGCTGCTGCAGGAGAACGCCTACCGCGAAACCATCTGGCGGCAGCGCGTGAACGAGGCCTCCATTGCCAACCTGCTGGCCCTGGCGAAAGGCCCGGATCTGGACCAATTGGCCGGCAACTTCAACGTCCAGCGTCTGGTGGTTCAGGAAGCCAAGCCCATGGCCGTCCCACCCGTCGCACGGATTATGGAAAGCGACGACAGCTTGCGCGAACGGGCACAAATGTCCTGGGAAGGCCTGAGCACCGCCGGCCCGCGCCAGAGCTACATATTCCACGCCCGTGGGGCTGACGGCCGTGTTGCCGACGCCACAGCCGAAAGCCCGTCTCCCGCCGTGGCGGTGGTGACCGTTCAATCCTTGCTCGGCGACGGCACAGCATCGCCCGACCTGGTCGCCGCCGTTCAAAAACATCTGAGCGACGATGACCGCCGGCCCGTGGCCGACAGGCTGACCGTGCAAGGCGCGCAGATCATCCGCTACCCGGTCAAAGCCAAGCTGTACCTGCTGACCAGTGGCCCCGAGTCGGAGCCGATCCTTGCCGCCGCCGAACAAAGGTTGCTGGCCTACGTACACCAACGTCGACGCCTGGCAATGGAAGTATCCGAATCGGCCCTACACGCCGCGCTGTTCGTCGAGGGTGTGCGCAAGGTTGAGCTGGAAGACTGGGTCGATATCGTCGCCACCAAAGCCCAGGCACCCTACTGCACCGGCGTCACCCTCACGCGGGGTGCTGAATAATGGGCGCCCAACGGCTGCTGCCGAATAACTCAGTGCCGCTTGAGCTGCACGCAGCACAGGCACTCGCAGAGATCCAGCGCGTACCGATCCCGCTGAGGCAGCTGTGCAACCCGAACACCTGCCCGGTGGTGGCACTGCCCTACCTGGCCTGGGCCTTCTCCGTCGACCGCTGGGACAGCAACTGGACGGAAGCCACCAAGCGCGCCGCCATCCGCTCATCCCGCTACATCCACGCGCACAAGGGCACCATCGGCGCTCTGCGCCGCGTGGTCGAGCCGCTGGGCTACCTGATCGAGGTGGTGGAGTGGTGGCAGACCGTCCCGGAAGGCGTACCCGGCACCTTCGCCTTGAAGGTCGGCGTGCTGGACACCGGAATCACCGAGGAAATGTACCAGGAGCTGACCTGGCTGATCGATGACGCCAAACCCCTCACCCGCCCCCTGACCGGCCTGGCCATCAGCCTGGAAAGCACCGGCACCGTGTACATCGGGGCCTGCGTGTACGAAGGCGACGAACTCAGCGTTTACCCACCGACCCAGCGCGATATCGACGTCAGCGGTGTGTACCGCATCGGTGGCCGCGAACACCATATCGACACGATGGACATCTACTCATGACCGATCAAAACAGCCAGTTCTTCGCGATCCTTACCGCCGTAGGCGAAGCCAAACAAGCCAACGCAGACGCTCTGGGCGTGCCCTGGACGTTCGCGCAGATGGCCGTGGGTGACGCCAACGGCACCGACCCTATCCCAAGTCGCACTCAGACCAAATTGATCAACGAGCGCCGTCGTGCTCCGTTGAATCAGGTAAAGGTCGACCCGAACAACGCCAGTGTGATCATCGCCGAACAGATCATTCCCGAGAGCGTCGGCGGTTGGTGGGTGCGCGAGATTGGGCTGTACGATGCAGCGGGTGATCTAGTTGCCATTGCCAACTGCGCACCAACATACAAGCCGCTTCTTGCTCAAGGTTCAGGGCGAACCCAGGTGATCAGGATCAACCTGATCGTGAGCAGTACGAGCAACATCGAGCTGAAAATTGATCCGTCGGTGGTACTCGCAACGCGAGAGTACGTTGACGTAAAGGTTGCAGAAGAAATTGGCAAGCTCGACTTAAAACAGTCCGTCGTCGTTGCCACCCTCAATAGCGTCGCCCTGGGCGGCCTACAGACCATTGATGGCATTGCCTTGGAACCGGGCGCGCGCGTGCTGGTGAGAAAGCAGCAGACCGCGAGTCAGAACGGCATATACATCGCGGCAACAGGCCAATGGTTAAGGTCGCCTGACGCGGATACCAACGCAAAAGTGACCTCTGCGCTGACGGTAGGAGTTGAACGCGGTGATACGTACGCCGATACAGTTTGGACATTGACCACTGACGGCCCTGTTGTGATTGGCACCACAGCACTTAATTTCGAACTGCTATCAGCCACAGCGAAGGACGTTGCAGGCGTCTTCAGGAGCGTAACGGTCGATAAATTCGGTCGGGTTCTGGCTGGCACTTCTCCAAACACCCTGGCGGGTTACGCCATCGAAACGGCCAGCAAAGCCGAAGCTGAAGCTGACGAAGTGACCGAAAATACAAAGCCGGCCACCATGCTGAACGTTTTCCAGTTCTTCAGGAAACGCTGGGTTGAAGCGACGGAAAGCAAATCAGGCGTTCAGGCCAACGCGAAAGACGAGGACATGGATGAAGGCACCACCGACGCTCGAACCGTCACTCCGCTGAAGCTGGCACACCGCCTGGCAAAGGTACTTGTTCAAGCCACCGAGGCGGTAGCCGGGTTGGCCAAAGTCGCGAGTCAAAGCCAGGTTGACCAGGGCATTGATGATGCAACGATGGTTACACCGAAGAAGTTACGCGCAGGCTTCCGAGTCTCGTTGGCAGTCAACGGCTATATCTACTTCCCCAGCTGGATGGGGGGCCTGGTCTGGCAATGGGGAAATCGAACCTTCACCTCAGGAACTTCGGCAGCTTTTGCTGTGCCATTTCCTGTTGAGTGCCTAATTGCCTGGGCTCTACCGAATTCCATTGTCGGCGGAAGTCCCAGTTCAGTTGCAGCGAACGTTCAGTCGCTGACAACAACGTCTATGATCCTGAGCTGGTCGGCCGGCGGGACCTATTCTTTCTTCTGGTTCGCATTGGGGCGCTGACATGTCAAAAATTTATGCTGTATTCAATGACGATGGGCTGTTTCAACACATGCTTTTCCGGGGCGTACATGCCATCCCGAAAGGTGCGGTCGAGATCAGCGACGAGTTATCGGCGCGCATTCTCCAGCAACCTGACTCGATCTGGCGGATTGATGGAACTGGCGCGATTACCGCTACCGATCCCGAGTCGATCCCACCCACCCGCGAACAGATCGAGGCACTGCGCCTACGGTCGTATGCTGATCCCCTCACAGGTTCGGATCGCTACTTTGCTGAAGCTCAGCGCATGCAAGTGATGAACGAGCCAGGCTGGGAGGCCGTCCGTGCTGCCGGTGTAGCCCGATTCGAAGAAATCCAGGCTCAGTATCCTTGGGATTCGGCAAACGACGCCCTGTAATCCACCCAGCTACAAGCCGCGCCGCTCGCCCATCCGGCGCGCGCGCGGCAGCCTGTGCACTGTCATTCCATCACAGCGCAGGCAACCACCCATGGCCGGTTCAGACTATCTCCACGGCGTGCGGGTTCTCGAACTCAACGACGGCACCCGCCCCATTCGCACCATCGCAACTGCAGTCATCGGCCTGGTATGTACGGCTGAAGATGCGGACCCGCTCGCTTTCCCGCTGGACACCCCTGTCCTGCTGACCAATGTGCAAACCGCCATCGCCAAAGCGGGCGTGAAAGGCACCCTGGCGAAGAGCCTGCAGGCCATCGCGGACCAGACCAAGCCCTACACCATCGTGGTGCGGGTCAAGGAAGGCGCCGACGAAGCCGCCACCACCAGCGCACTGATCGGCACCACCGCCGACGGCAAATACACCGGCATGAAAGCCCTGCTCGCGGCCAAGGCCCGTGTGGGCATGACGCCGCGCATCCTCGGTGTGCCAGGCCTCGACAGCCAGCCGGTGGCCACCGCCCTGGTATCGATCGCCAAAGACCTGCGCGCCTTCGCCTACGTCAGTGCATGGGACTGCAAAACCAAGGAAGAGGTGGTCGCCTACCGCGAAAACTTCGGCGCCCGTGAAGTCATGGTGGTCTGGCCGGAGTTCCAAAACTGGGACACGGTCACCAGCGCGACCGTCACCGCGTCGGCAGTAGCCCGTGCGCTGGGCCTGCGGGCGCTGATCGACAAAGACGTCGGCTGGCACAAAACCATCTCCAACGTCGCGGTCAACGGCGTGACCGGCATCAGCGCCGACGTTTTCTGGGACCTGCAAAACCCAGCCACCGACGCCAACTACCTCAACAGCAACGAGGTCACCACCCTGATCAACGAGGGTGGCTTCCGCTTCTGGGGTAGCCGCACGTGCAGCGACGACCCGCTGTTCGCCTTCGAAAACTACACCCGCACCGCGCAGATCATCGCCGACACCATGGCCGAGGCGCACATGTGGGCCATGGACAAGCCCATGCACGCGTCCCTGGTCAAAGACATCATCAACGGGATCAACGCCAAATTCCGCGAGCTGATCGCCCAGGGCTACCTGATCGGCGGGCAGTGCTGGTACCCGGAGGACATCAATGACAAGGACACCCTCAAGGCCGGCAAATTGACCCTGGACTACGACTACACCCCAGTGCCGCCCCTGGAAGACCTCACCCTGCGTCAGCGCATCACTGACCGCTACCTGATGCAGTTCGCAGCCGCCATCAACGCTTAAACCGGGCCTCCCCGCGACGGGAGCTAACCCTGTGCCATAACCCCGGAGAACCCCGCCATGGCCCTGCCTCATAAACTGAAACACCTGAACCTGTTCAACGACGGTGGCAGCTACACCGGCAAAGTGAAGACCGTCACCCTCCCCGCCCTGGGCCGCAAAATGGAAGCGTATCGCGGCGGCGGCATGAGCGGCCCGGTCAAGGCTGACCTGGGCTTCTCCGACGACGGCATCCAGCTGGAGTGGAAGCTCGGCGGGCTCGACCTGGTCGTACTCAAGCAGTTCGGCGCGGTCAATGCGTCGGGCGTGGCATTGCGTTTCGCCGGCTCATTTGAGCAGGACGACACCGGTGAAGTCAGTGCGGTGGAGATCACCGTGCGTGGCCGTCACGAAACCATCGAAATGGGCGACGCCCAGCCCGGTGAAGACACTGAACACTCCATCACCACCACCTGCACCTACTACAAGCTGACCGTCGACAACGAAGACATCATCGAGATCGACCTGCTCAACTTCATCGAGAAAGTCGGCGGTGTCGACATGCTGGAAAAACATCGCAACGCCATCGGCCTTTGATCGCTGGCCTCGATCGCTAACCCCGCCCATCATCAGGAGCTTTACCCATGAAAACCGAAACCACCGAACAGCCCGACGTCAAACCACTGGCCGACGACAACACGGTCATCCTCGACACGCCGATCCGCCGTGGCACCACCAGTATCGACAGCATCACCTTGCGCAAACCCAACTCTGGCGAGCTGCGCGGTGTGAGCCTGGCAGAGCTGCTGCAGATGGACGTCAACAGTTTGATCAAGGTGGTGCCGCGCATCAGCAGCCCTTCCCTGACGGCCATCGAAGTCACGTCGATGGACCCGGCCGATCTGGTCGCGGTGAGCCTGAAGATCACCGGTTTTTTGCTACAGAAATCGGCGAAGACGGATGCATCCCTCGTTGCGTAGAAGAAGCCATGGCCGACCTGGCTGTGGTTTTTCACTGGGCGCCGGCTGACATGGATCAGCTGGGCCTGCAAGAACTGATGGACTGGCGCGAGCGGGCCAGGGTGCGGAGTTCCACCGATGGCAAATGACCTGCGGCTACAGGTGGTGCTGGACGCCATCGACAAAGCCACACGCCCATTAAAGCAAATCAACAATGGCAGCCTGGAGACCGCCCGTGCGCTCAAGGCTGCCCGCGACCGCCTGAAGGAACTCAACACCCAGCAGAAAGACGTCAGCGCCTGGCGAACTCAACGCGCCGCCTCCGAACTGACCAGTGCAGCCCTCACTGCCGCCCGCGAAAAAGTCAAAGCGCTCAGCCAGCAACTTGCCGCCACTGGCGCGCCGACCAGGGCCATGACACGGGAGTTTCAGGCGGCGGTACGCGAAGCCACCAAGCTCAAGCAGCAGCACCAGCAACAAAGCGTGCAGTTGCAGGGCCTGCGGTCGAAACTCTACGACGCCGGCATCAGCACCAAAAACCTGGGCTCCCACGAACGCCAGCTGCGCGAGCAGATGAGCGCTGCCAATGCCAGTATCAGCGAACAAACCAAGCGCCTCACGGCCCTGAGCACCCGCCAGAAGCGCATGGCAGAGACCCGTGGCGCCTATGACAAGGGCAAACAGTTTGCGGGCAACGCGGCGGTGGCCGGCGGCTCGAGTCTGGGCGTAGCGTACGCGGCAAGCCGCCCGGTCATCGGCGTCGTCAAGGATTACGTCGACTTCGAAAGCGCCATGATGGGTGTGGCCAAGCAGGTCGACGGCGCGCGGGACAACAACGGCAAGCTCACCGCGACGTACTACGAGTTTGCAGACGCGATCAAAGCGGCCAGCAACGAAATGCCCATCGCCACCACCGAGTTTGCCGCTCTGGTAGAAGCCCAGGCCCGGGCCGGTATCCAGGGCAAGGAAAACCTACTGACCATGGCGAAGGTGTCGGCCACCGCTGCCGTGGCCTTCGACCTGCCGGCGGAACAGGTCGGCGAGGACATGGGCCGTATCGCCGGCCTGTACAAGGTGCCGATCAAGAACATCTCCGCATTGGGTGACGCGCTCAACTACCTGGACGACAACACCCGCTCCAAGGGCGGCGACATCATTGAAACCCTGACCCGCATGAGCGACGTGGCCGACAAGCTCGACTACCGCAAGGCGGCAGCGCTGGGCAGCACCTTTCTGTCCCTCGGTTCTGCACCAGAAGTGGCCGCGAGCGCTTCCAGGGCCATGGTTCGCGAACTGTCCATCGCCACCATGCAGAACAAGAAGTTTCAGGAAGGCATGGCTATGGTTGGCCTGGACTCAAAAGCCGTGCAAAGCGGCATGAGCAAGGACGCCATGGGCACGTTGATGGGGGTCCTCAACCGCATCAAGAAACTGTCGCCTGAGCAGCAGACAGAGGCGTCGACGCGGATTTTCGGAAAAGAATTCGGTAAGGACGCGGGCAAGCTGGTCAACAACCTGGACGAGCTGAAACGTCAGCTCGACCTGGTCAATGACGCAGCCGCCAATGGCTCTATGCAGCGCGAAATGGATATCCGCGCCGACGCGATCGAAGGTCGCTGGCAGGTGCTGCAAAACAAACTGTTCAACACCAAAAGCGGCGCAGGTGAGTCCGTGCGGGCCACTATGGTCGAAGTGATGGACGCCATCGGCGGCGTGCTGGACAAGGTCAATGGATGGGTCAAAGCCAACCCCGCATTGACCGCTACCCTATTGAAGATCGTCGCCAGTGTGGTGGTGTTGTCAGCTGCTTTCGGCGGGCTCGCCTTAACACTCGCCGGCATCCTGGGACCGTTCCTGTTCCTGCGATTCGGCCTGGCCATGTTCGGCCTGCGCCTGCCCGGCGTGATCGGTATTTTCAAGGTATTCGGCACGGTGCTGCGAACGCTGGGCGGCATTCTGATCGGCCCGCTTGTGACCGCGCTTCGCACCGTCGGCATAGCGTTGTGGGGCCTGTCGGCCAACCCGATTGTCCTGGTCATTGCCGCCGTTGTCGCCGCATTGGCGGGTGGTGCCTACCTGATCTACAAGAACTGGGACGCGGTGAAGAACTACTTCGCCAATGCCTGGACGGAGATCAAGGCTGGGTTCGACGGCGGGATCATCAGCATCATCAACACGCTGGCCAATTTCAGCCCCATCGGCCTGATTTACCAGGCCTTCGCCGCCGTACTGAGTTACCTGGGCGTGGATCTGCCCAACCGCTTTACCGAGTTCGGCAACATGATCGTCAATGGCCTAGTCAACGGGCTGATGGCAGGACTGGGCAGTGTCAAAACAGCGATCAGCTCAATCGGCGACGCAAGCATCGGATGGTTCAAGGAAAAGCTCGGCATCCACAGCCCGTCACGTGTTTTCGCCGAGCTGGGCGGGTTCACCATGGCCGGCCTGACCCAGGGGCTGGAGATTGGACAAAAAGGCCCGCTGGACGCCCTGACCGGCATGACCAAGCAAATGACCGCCGCCGGCACGCTTGCCCTGGGCGCCACTGCCATGCCTGCATTTGCCGTCGACACCAAGCCGCCGATCAGTAGCGCAGCGCCGACAGTCGTTTACGACAGCCACGACGTGTACCAAATCGACGTCGCGGCAGGGCCTGGCACAGACATGCAAAGCCTGGAAAAGAGCCTGCGCGCCATCCTCGCCCGCATCGAAAACGAAAAGAAAGCGCGCCAGCGCAGCAAACTCTCTGACCTGGAATAAACACCATGATGATGGCCCTCGGCATGTTCGTGTTCAGCCTCAGAACCGCCGCCTACCAGGAACTACAGCGCCAGACCGATTGGCGCCACGCCAGCAACAACCGGATCGGCGCGGCGCCCGCGCGGCAGTTCGTGGGCCGTGGCGATGACGCCATCACCCTCCCCGGCATCATCCTCCCCGAACTGGCCGGCAGCGCGCTCAGCCTTGACGCCATTCGCCTGATGGCAAACACCGGCAAGGCCTGGCCCATGGTCGAGGGCACCGGGCGGATCTACGGGCTGTGGGTAATCGAAAGCCTGAGCGAGACCAAGACCATTTTTTTCAGCGACGGCACCCCACGGCGCATTGAATTCACCCTGAGCTTGAAACGCACCGACGACGACCGCATCGACCTACTCGGCGCCGGTACCAGCATCGGCGTCAACATCCTGCGAGGTCTGTTGTGATCGAGTCCATCATCTCCAAGGTCACCGGCTACCTGCGCAACACCGCCGAACGCTACGTCCGCGACGCAGCCTACCCGGTGCCGGCGTTTCGGCTCACCGTCGACGGCCTGGACATCGCCCAGTTGATCAGCCCGCGGCTGATGAGCCTGGAGCTGACCGACAACCGCGGCGTGGAGGCCGACCAGCTCAGCATCACCCTCAGCGACCACGACGGCCTGCTGACCATACCGCCCAAGGGCGCGGTGCTACGGTTGTGGCTGGGCTGGAGCGACACCGGCCTGGTGGACAAAGGTACCTATACCGTCGACGAAACCGAACACAGCGGCGCGCCGGACGTGCTCAGCATCCGCGCGCGATCGGCAGACCTGCGCAAGGGCCTCAAAACCAAACGCGAACGCAGCTGGAGCAACACCACCCTCGGCGACGTGCTGGGCGATATCGCCATCGGCAACGGCCTCACCGCCACCATCGCCGGTGCGCTGGATGGTTTGCCCATTCTGCAACTGGACCAGGCCAACGAGTCCGACGCCAACCTGATCAGCCGCCTGGGTGAAGAATTCGACGCGGTGGCCAGCGTCAAAGCCGGTTGCCTACTGTGCCTGCCAGCGGGCGGCGGCAAGACTGCCAGCGGCCTGGACCTACCCCACATCACCCTCACCCGCGAAGACGGAGATCAGCACCGCTACCTGCAAGCCGACCGCGACAGCTACGACGGCGTGCGTGCCTATTACTACGACGTGAACAGCGCTAAGAAACAGGAGGCCATTGCCGGCGGCGGGGACAATCTCAAGGACCTGCGTCACACGTACAGCGACCAGCAGTCGGCCCTGCGCGCGGCACGGGCGGAGTTTCGGCGGTTGCAGCGCGGTAGTGCCACGCTCGGCTACACCCTGGCCATGGGGCGGCCCGATCTGATCCCCGAGCTGACGTACACGCTCCAGGGCGTGAAGGCGGAAATTGACGAGATCATCTGGTACGGAGGGAATGTGCAGCACAGCCTGAGTGCGGATGGCGGCTACACCGTCAGCCTGGAGCTGGAGAGCAAGTTGCCGGAGGACAACGTTGAGGATCTGGCGGAAGAGAACAAGGGCGATTACACGGGGATCATCGCGTACTACCGCGACCAGAAAACCGGGAAGGAAAAGACGATTACGGCGGGGGATCAGGCTAAGCCGAGGCGGTTGCGGTGGTTGTACTCCAGTGAGAGGACGGCAAAGCGGGCCGTAGATCGGGAATGGGGTCGGGTCAAGGCACGTAGCCAGTAGTAATCTCTGGGCTTAATCTTGCAAACAGCCTGTTTTAACCTTTGCGAATCCGTATAATCGCCAGCGCTTAAGGGGAATACGAATGCCAACAGCTGTATCATTATTTTCAGGATGTGGTGGGTCAGACGCAGGAATCATCCGTGCGGGCTTCGACGTGCTCATGGCAAATGACATCCTAAACTATGCTCGCGAGGTTTATCTCGCTAACCATCCTGAGACAGATTACGTTCGCTCCAGCGTCTCATTGATCAAGCACTTCCCCACGGCTGAACTCCTGGTCGGGTGCTATCCGTGTCAAGGTTTCAGTCAAGGCGGCTTGAGAAACCCAGACAGGAAGATAAATACACTTTATCTGGAGTTTGCACGCGCCTTAAACCAAATTAAGCCGAAGGCTTTCATTGTTGAAAATGTCTCTGGCATGTTTCGTAAAAACTTTCGACACCTTCTTGAAGACCAGTTGAAAGTTTTCACCGATGCAGGGTATAGAGTAAACGCTGAAATATTAAATGCGGCGGAGTTTGGCGTTGCACAAGAACGCCGAAGGATATTCATAGTTGGAATCAGAAATGACTTCGACATTGAATACAAATTCCCCAAACCAACTCATGGCATCGGTAAAGACTTAGAAAAGATCACAATACGGGAGGCACTTCAAGGAATGGCCGAATGGCCTGAAGGAGAGTTTTACGATCTCCCATTTCACTGGTATTACCTTTCTCGCGATAGACGAAACGGTTGGAACGAAACTTCCAGAACAATTGTCGCGAATCCGCGCCATATGCCCCTTCACCCCCTGAGTCCTCAGATGATCAAGGTGGAGCATAACGTATGGAGATTTGAACACGATGGCCCTGCTAGACGCTTCAGCTATCGAGAAGCTGCTCGCCTTCAAGGGTTCGGAGATCTAATTTTTCCTGACACGAAAAATGCGTCTCAAATGCAGCGGTATACCGTTGTTGGCAACGCAGTCCCACCACCTTTATTTGAGGCGGTGGCACGCGCCCTTCCTGATATCTGGGATTAAATGGCTAAAACGGGAAAGCTTTTGAATAATCTCTTATCCATGGATATTTTCAAAAGCCTCAACCGATCAACAATGATAGCAATGCCTATATCACTCTTATAGGCCCAATCCCCATCATCTCTTCTCAGATCAAGTGGCATAAAATAAAAAGTCGACCACGGATGCATCACGGGTAAGTTTCTCCAATGCTTACTAGGAGATGCCTCTAATTGTTTAAACTTCCAGTCCTCTTTGGAACATCCGCATTGGGCGAATGCTATCGGCAGCCCTTCCCGATCATCATACATGGGATGCCAAGCAATCAAGTCTATACCCCCGTCACCACGATCCTTCTCTTTAAAATCCTCAGCAGAAAAATTTGCAGCGCAGCGAATGTCGTTAGCTAATAATTTCAACTTCTCAAAAAGCGTACCCGTGTACACAGCACTTGAACCGCCTCCAGCCCAGGTGGCTCGAATTTCACTTCCAGCCGGCATCAACTCTGAGAAAGCGAAAAAGCAAACTTCCTCAAAAAAACGAGCGACGACTACTCTTTGAGCTGGCGTGAGGTGTCGCATACCAGAAGCGATGAGTAAGTTTGAATAGCATGTGTGCTCATCACTACCCGAGTGACTATAATGAATAGTGTCATTATCTTCCGATATCACAAACGGGTAACTATTACCAAAGCAAGCAGCTCTATTCTGAGAAAAATCTAGAATTTCTCTCCACTTAATTTCAGGGTCAAAATTAACCCCTCTATCTTTCCCTCTTTGCGCAACACCTACCAAATCACCCCGAGAAAAGCACTTATCAGCGCTCCCGATCGCATTAATTTCTACAAAGTCAGTCCAAAAGAAGGAGTCTGAATTGCCAGGCGGAGAGTCCAACTCTTGAAACATCTTTATTCCTCAACCTTGTTTCGGACATGATTTCTAATATCTTTAGACAAGTTGAAAAGCGTATCTGCCTTATCTAGATGTTCCGCACTTAGCACCAGCGTTGGCTTAGAAAACATTTTCCATACAACATTGAGCTTAGCTTGAGCATCATCAATTGCTCGTGTTAAAGCTGCCAGCGGTCCATCTGTATAGAGGTATGCCTCATCTCTTCTACCAGTTTCATCAAGAACTTTTTCCGCATCCTCACTCGCAACAATATCTGCCATTTCAGATAAATTTCGAGTTTCTCCAAGGACAGTATATCCATTTGAATCCTTAGAAAACATCCAAGCAAAAAGCTTCCTAAGCCGATCAATATCGAGCTTTGGCATTTCCGTATCGGCTTTACTATCTAAACCTAGCCACACGCATATATTTTTATAATTTAGAGCCGTCGTAATATAGGAAAATTCGATACTGTTAGCGTCTATCGGCAACCCAAAAAATTTTTCTCGTTCAGCAACAGCGTAAAGATTTAGAGCAGTTAGTAACTGAGAGACATAGTCAGACCGACTACCAATATCCTTAGCTAAGGACTTAAACTGCTCAACTGAGCCCAAACCGCTATAAAACTCGTCACGAAGCTGGGCCAAGTACTTCGCCTTGGATAACGAGTCCCACTCTTTGATACCGGTAATATGGCGATATCCGAGATAGCGCAGAATTTCTTTGCGATCAGTGTAAACTAAACAAGGCAAATCAACTGGCGGCTGAACCATTACCTCAGCCTTTATAGTCTCAATACTTTTCTCTCTACGAGAAGATGGAGCTAACTGCCCATTTAAAAGCTTAGTCGCTGTAAGACGACGATTCCCTTCAATAACCAGATAAAAACCATTAGCATCAGGCCCAGTAACAAGCAGCGGTTCACCAGGAAAATATCCCTTCTGCCCTATCGATAGCATAATGTCTTGAACACGCTCATCCTCGAGCATTTCGTCCACAACCTCTGCATCAGATGCATGAGAACTCATCCTATAAAATCTAGGGTTCTCAGGGTCAAATTTGAGCTTATCGGTGGGAATTGTCTGAATCTTGTCAGGGGATGCCTTCGCCATGAAAGATCTCATCTATTACTCAAAAGGACTTTCTATATTTCAGAAAATCGAAACTAAATGCAGGCCATTTATTTACAATCGCCAACCCATCTCTGCTTACATAAATCAATATTACGAAAATCTTCGGGTCACGTTCTCAAAGGGTACAGATTAGGCCGGGCGCCGTGCCACGGCAAGGGCTTCCGTCAAATCCTCAAGGCGCTGCTCTATGTCCCTTATTCGTTTCTTTTCTTCAGCAGCGCTCTGTATCTCTCGCCTATCGGTCTCTTCCAAGGACCGGAACAGTGCCAGGATTGCGTCTTCCTGAGGGTTAGCGGCTGGCTTAGAAGTAGGTGAGATTGACCCGCCTCGCAACATTTCCCCTTCCCCAGCGAGCAACCAATCCAACGAAACGCCTTCAGCCTCACTTATGTTTACGCATAACGCATAAGGTATGGATTGCCGGCTACGCCAACTCCCCAACGTCTGTCGATTCACGTCCAGCTTGCGTGCCAGCTCACTATCGCTATCAACGGCAAAGACCGTCATCAAGCGTTCAAGCACGGCGTCGAGAGACTTTTTCTGCATTTTGAATAAATACCGCTTGATTTATTTAAATAGAATAAATAGGCTTATGCGCAATGAGTACATCTTAACCAACTAGGAACACATCAACCATGAGCCAAGCCATGGAAAAGCGCCAGATCCAAGCACGGCTGATCGAGCGCGGCAGCAACTTCCGTCAGTTCGCCCTCAGCCACGGCTATGAAGTGCGAACTGTGACGCAAGTGGTTCAGCGTTGGGCCGGACACAACAAGCTGCCTCGTGGCCGGTTGACGTTCCAGATCCTTCGAGACCTTTCGCGGGTAATCGGTAAGGAAGTGCTGCCGGGAATCCTCGCGGAGAGCACCGAACAAACATCAGCACAGGCTGTATGAAACGACTGTAGGGGCGATGACTCCAGGGAGAAACCAGAAGATGAAACGCCCAGTTCTAGACAGCAGAAAGAGCGTCGTCATGGCCGTCATCGGCGCCTACCCAGGCGGTCGGGAATACGCCTCGGCAGACCTCGGCATGCCGCTGAAGAAGTTCGACAACCAAGCATACGAAAACGCCGGCAGCCGCCCGCTGACCGACGAACACATTCACCGCCTGGAGCAAGTCGCCGGCACCACTTTCCTGGCTGACTACATCGCCTCAATGTACGGCGGCATGTTCGTACCGCTGAGCCTCCCGGAGAACCTGGACAACGTGGAGTTGTACAGCCGCTCGCTGAAGGCCTCGGCCAAGCGCGGCAAGGTCGATCAGATTATGTCTGCCGCCCTTGACGATGGGGTCATCGAAAGACGTGAAGCCGACGCGATCATCGCCGCCCTGCTCACCTACATGTCCGCCCGCTACGCCGAGGTGTTCGCGACCATCCAGCTGTACAGCCAGGGAGCTGTCTAGTGAGTACTTACAAACTGGTCTGCCCCCACTGTCACGGCCGCATGCGTATTCGCACCAGCGAGGGCCAACACATTTTCCTGCGTATCACCTACATGCAATGCACCAACGAAGCGTGCGGCTGGACGGTGCGTGCTGAGTTTCAAATGACCCACGAACTGAGCCCCAGCGGCATGCCCAACCCGGATGTAAAGCTGCCCGTTGCAGATGTGGTCATTCGTCGCCAGGCAATGAAAACCGCCAACGATCAACCCGATCTGCTGGATCAATTGGATATGGAGCGTGCGTGATGAAACTTGATCAACAGACTCATGACTACCGCAGCAGCATGCAACAGGCTGCTTTCGCCTACCTGCGACGCCATGAGGCCGCATACCTTGTGGATTGCGATCTGCTGTTCGATCGCTGCATTCGCCACCTGACCCTTGCTTTGGAAGTGCCGGTGTTCATGGCGCCCAAGCTTGTACACAACGCCTGGACTGAACTGCAGGTGATCAAAAAGCGCCGTTGGATCGGTATCGACTGGGCTAGCGGATCGGACAGCACCCGCGTCCATCTGGTGGACGTTCTTGCAGATCAACGCTTCCCGGTATCGGCGCGGTTTCTGCCACAGAAGCTGCTCGACCAGCGCAGTCACGACTTCAAGCAACACCCTCAGTAACGCTCCCTTTTAAACCCCGCCCTGCCCCATTCCCAATGGGTTTGGGTGAGCTTTGCCCGCAATCCGAGGTGGACCATGGAAATCGACATCGCCATCACCGCAAAACTGCCCCGCGACCAGGCCGAGGCGCTGCTCAAAGACCTGCGCGCGCAGTACGCGGTGCTGTTCAACGAGCATTGGTATGACGACCGCTTTCGCATGATCCCCGAAGGTTTGCGGCACGGCTCGTTGCTGGTGGCCTTCCCTGCGATGGCTGCACGAAAAAGCCTGATAGGCGCCCTTAAACACAGTCTCGGCGAAGTGAAGTAAGCCCCGATGAAAATGGAATACGAATTGCGCGCCGACATTCTTGATCGCCTGAAATCCGATTACGGTTTCAAGCACAAGGCCGGCAAATACATGCGGGAAGGCAAATGCCCTGCCTGTAATAAAAAGGAGCTGTTCGCTTTCCACGATGATCCGTGGGTGATCTGTTGCGGCCGTGGAAAGTGCGGCCTGACTTGGCACGTCAAAGAGCTTTATGAAGACCTGTTCAACGACTGGAGCACCCGCGCACCGTCTACTGAACAACACCCGAACGCCACTGCGCGTGCCTACTTGGAGTTCGCCCGTGGCTTCCGCTTCGATGTGATTCAGGGTTGGTTCACCCAAGACTCCTACTATTCAAACGAGTTGAACGAAGGCAGCGCCACGGTGCGGTTCGCGCTCGACAAGGGTGGTTACTGGGAGCGGCTGATTGATCGGCCGCACCGCTTCGGCAAGATGAAGGCCCGCTTCAAACCCGGCGACAGCCCCCGTGGCGTATGGTGGTGCCCGCCCTGTGTCGAGCTGCTGGACGTCAAAGAGCTGTGGATTGTCGAGGGCATCTTTGACGCCATCGCCCTGGTGCACAACGGCATTGCCGCTGTCTCGGCTATGTCATCCGGTGCGTATCCAGAAGAGTCCCTGAAGGAGCTTGCCCGTCAACGCGGTGGCAAGCTGCCCAAACTGATTTGGGCCTTGGACAACGAGCCAGGCGCCCACCGCTACACCAAACGCTGGGTACGCCAGGCGCGCGCCCTGGGTTACGTCTGCGAAGCGGCACAAATCCCCCAGCCCGACAGTCGCAAAGTTGACTGGAACGATCTGCACCAACGCTGGCAGTTTGTCGACGGCGACGAGCAACGCACCAGGCAAATCGAAAAAGACCTACGTGCAGCTCGCTATCACGGCGATTTGCTGCTGGCCGAAAGCGCGTCGGAAAAAGGCGCGCTGATGTATGACTGGAGCGAACGGCACGAATTTTTCTTCGGGTTCGAAAACCGGATGTACTGGTTCAAAATGGACTTGGAGAAATTCCACAAGGCCATGCAAGCGCTGGAGTCTTCCGAGCGCCAGGAAGACCAGTTGCTCAGCGACAAGCAGCGTCGTGACAAGGCTCTGCGTCAGTGCGGCGGCGTGGTCGAAATCGCGAACTGCTACCCCCAGGCCCTGTACTTCCAGCGCAACGAAGTGACCGACGAATCATGGTACTACTTCCGCGTGGACTTCCCACACGACGGTGGGAGTGTCAAAAACACCTTCACCGGTGGCCAGGTCGCCGCCGCCAGCGAGTTCAAGAAACGCTTGCTCAGCATGGCCGCAGGCGCGGTATTCACCGGCAGCGGGCAGCAGCTCGACAAGATCATGAAAGACCAGCTCTACGGTCTGAAAACCGTAGAGACCATCGACTACGTTGGCTACAGCAAGGAGCACGGTGCCTACGTGTTCGGCGACCTCGCCATGCGCAACGGCGTGGTCAGCCAGGTCAACAAGGAAGACTTTTTCGAGTTCGGCAAGCTGCGCCTTAAAACGCTGCAGAAGTCGATCGCCATGCATATCCAGCGCGATGCCAAACAGTACCGGAGCGATTGGCTCCCGATGCTGTGGTTGTGCTTCGGCGCCAAGGGCATCGTCGCCCTCGCGTTCTGGTTTGGCTCCCTGTTCGCCGAGCAGATCCGCACACAATACAAATCCTTTCCCTTCCTGGAAGTAACGGGCGAAGCCGGCGCCGGTAAAACCACGCTGCTGATGTTCCTGTGGAAACTGTTGGGCCGCCGTGAGTACGAAGGCTTTGATCCGTCTAAATCAACCCGTGCAGGTCGTCAGCGCGCCATGGGCCAAGTGTCCAACATGCCGGTGGTGCTGATCGAGGGCGACCGCAACGAGCCGGATAAAGCGCATGCGAAAGGCTTTGACTGGGACGAACTGAAGGACTTCTTCGGCGGCGGCACCCTGGGCACCAAGGGCATGAAAACCAGCGGCAACGAGACCTACGAACCGCCGTTTCGAGGGACCATCGCCATCAGCCAAAACGCCGACGTCAGCGCCTCTGAAGCGATCCTGACCCGGATTATCAAAACCCACTTTGCACGCCCAGACGTGACCACCGAGAGCCGTGCAGCGGCAGACAATCTCAACCTGATCCCGGTGGAGCAGCTCAGCCATTTCCTGCTGATGGCCGTGCGTGCCGAAGCCCAGATCATGGCGAAATTTGCCGAACGGGTTCTGGTGCACGAACAACACCTGCGCAAGCTCAAGGAAATCCGCGTCGAACGGATCATAAAGAACCACAGCCAGATCATGGCCCTGGTGGACTGCCTGTGCCTGATTTGCCCGCTGAGCGAATACCAACGGATCACAACCCACCAGGCCCTGACGGTCATGGCTTTGGAACGCCAGTCCGCGATCAGCGCCGACCATCCGCTGGTGGCCGAATTCTGGGAAGTCTACGAGTACCTCGAAAGCCTGGGTGATGGCCCGCAGGTCAACCACAGCACCGACCCCAAGTTGATCGCCATCAACCTCAACGAGTTCGCCGAGCTGGCCAGCATCCACCGGCAGAACCTGGCCGACCTCAAGACCTTGCGCTCCCTTCTGACAGAGAGCCGAAGCCGAAAACTGTTGGAAACCAACAAGTCCACGTACAGCGCGGTCCGCGCCTCACAAAGCGCCGGCAATGCCTTGTTCAACAAACCACTAACTGTGCGCTGCTGGGTGTTCAAGAGCGCGTAGCTACTGGGATGGCTCAGTGAGGGAATGACCATGAAATGGGCAGTAAAACGAAACAGAGACGGGCAAGTGCAGCAGAACTGCTGGATCACCGACAACGGTTACACCGTCGCCGAGTGCCGGTTACCTGAGTCGCGCTACCCAGTGACTCGACCAGGTGGAGAACTGCCGTTCGCATATGCAAGGGACCGTGACGAAGTCGTCGCGATCATTGAGCAGGACATGGCCGACGAAGCCTGAAAACCACACCGGGGCTGCAACCCCTCGACAGCGCCCCCCCCAAAGGAGAAGCACCATGCACGTACAAGTCATCACCGGAGACGGCCAACAAGGCGAAACCAACCGCCTTCGGCACCTGAAAGAACTGAAGGCCTGGTTTAACGAGTCCGGGAAAATCGTTCACGCCGAAGCCTACGACCCCGCCGGCCTGGTCGCGATCCTTGAAGTACGCGCCGTCAGCGACAAAGAGATTCTGGTGCTGGAGTGCAGCCGAGATCAGATCCAGGCAGCCCTGGAATGGCAGTCAGCAACTGATGAAGTTGTTGAGTTTGAAAACCTGTTGCTGCACCTGGTGCGCAAGCAAAATCCAACCGGCGAAAGCAAGTAAGAAGGTGGTGCCGAGGGGCTGCAACCCCTCGACACCGACCACCCAAAGGAGAAGCACCATGCAAGTGAATCAACCCAAAGGCGGCACCGTAGAGGCTACCACAACCCCGCTGGCTGTCGGCGACAAGGTCAGCTACGTCGCAATCAGCGGTGGTGGCCAGGAATACAGGCTCAGCGCTCGTACCGGCGTGATCGTGGGGATCGACGGCAACGTTGCCACTTTACGCGCTTCGAACGGCCACAGAATCACCAAACCTTTGGACAAGCTGACACCCGACGGCCAGCCCAACGCCCTGACACGCATGCTCATGGGAGGGCAGTGATCATGTCCGAGTTTTTCTATAAATCCTGCGATCCAGCGACCGTTGCCATTGTTCGCGAATTTTACTCAATGAAGGATTCGCTCAACGCTCAATTGGCAGCCCTCGGCACACACTTCGGCGGTAAGGTCGCTCCAATGCGCGATCTTACCTCCCACTTTGCTGGTGGCGTGAAACTCTCAGGTGGTAGTGAACTGGACGCGCACTGGTGTCGCGCTGACGACTATGGTTACCGCTCATTGCGTAGCGCTCCCAAGCTTGCAAAAGGCACCTCCAAAGAAGACCGCGCATTAATCCGTACTGAGCACGAACGCCTTGTCGCTTTGTGGACAGAGCACTGTCCTAAGCGCCTCAGTTCCCACGAATACTGGCAGCGACTGGGTGTAAACACGGGCAACTTGCTCATGAGCGGCGGGATCAAGTTTGAACTCGGCGGCACCGCCTACTTTCACCTGGGCTTCCAAATCAATGAGGCTGAACACCTGGCCCAAGTAGCCGCCGGCAAACCCACCAGCGGATGGATCGACGGTGCAGTTGAGATCCTGGCCAGCGAGTACGAGACAGCCCGCCTCGCAAAACTGAAGGCGAATGAGGTGGCAAATGCCTAAGAACTCTTTGCCTGAGCGCGAGCGGCCGACGATGGCAAGCCACCGCCTCGACCTCCCGAGCCGCTGCGACATCTGCGGACATGCACGCTCCACCCGCAAGCACCAGGCCTGTAGCCGTATCCGCCAGCAACGCAAATCAGCGGAGTGGGCTGCATACATGGCCGAGCGTGAAGCTGCCAGACAGAACAAACCGCGTCGATACGCACACTGATACCCAACACAGGCGGGACACGGGGAGCTGCAACTCCCCCACTGCCTGAAAGGAGAAGCACCATGCTTAAACGTACCCTCACCCACTTCCACCTCTGCTGCGGACTCGGCAGCGGCGCCGCCGGCTTCAGCGACTCCAAACCAGTCCTGGGCCCCGTGCACGCTGAATGGCGCTGTCTGGGTGGCGTCGACGTCGACCCGGCCGGCTTGCGCGACTTCCAGATGATGACCGGTGTGCGTGGCACGCTGATGGACCTGTTCACACGCGAACAGTACACAGCGTTCCACGGCCAGCAGCCGCCAGCCGGTTGGACCGAGGCCACCGCCGAGGATCTGCGCCGCGCCGCCGGCAACGAAGACCCGGACGCGGTGTTCATCAGCAGCCCCTGCAAGGGCGCATCCGGCCTGCTGTCCGAGACAATGAGCCAGACACCCAAATATCGGGCACTCAACGAGCTGACGTTGCGGTGTGTGTGGCTGATGTGCGAAGCCTGGAAACACAAACCGGTGAAGTTGATCGTGTTCGAAAACGTGCCGCGCCTGGCAACCCGTGGCCGCTACCTGCTGGATCAGATCACCAAGCTGCTCCGCCATTACGGCTACGCGGTGGCGGAAACCACCCACGACTGTGGCGAAATTGGCGGGCTGGCACAGAGCCGCAAGCGTTTCTTGCTGGTGGCCAGGCACGTCGAGCAGGTTCCGGCGTTCTTGTATGAACCTGAAAAGCGGAGCCTGCGCGCCGTCGGTGATGTGCTGAGCCGCATGCCACTGGCCGGCGATATCGATCAGGCGGGGCCGATGCACCGGGTGCCGGCGTTGCAATGGAAAACTTGGGTGCGCCTAGCCCTGGTTGAGGCCGGGAAGGACTGGCGCAGCCTGAGTCGGTTTGCGATCGAGGACGGCCACCTTCGTGACTTCGTGATCGTGCCGGAATACCACAACGGCGTGCTCGGGGTTGTCGATTGGGACGATACAGCCGGCGTGGTTGCAGGTGCGAGCCGGCCCCTGAACGGCAAGTTTTCCGTGGCAGATCCGCGCCCGACCAGCAAATTCGAATACACCCAGTACGGAGTGCTGCCCTTTGACCGCCACTGCGGTGTGGTCACCGGCCAGCGCAGCCCAGGGCAAGGGACGTTTAGCGTTGCAGACCCGCGCATGGGCGGCGAGCGCCACAATAATGTGTTCCGCGTGGTACGCAATGACCAAGCCGCCGGCACGGTTACCGCAGGCCATGGCCTCAGCTCCGGTGGGCAGGCCGTATCCGACCCACGCCAACCGTCCAAAGGCTTCGGTAAGTACCTGGTCACCGACTACAGCAAGCCCGCTGGCACAGTGATCGCCGGCAGCACCACTGGGCAAGGCGCTTTCGCCGTGGCAGATCCTGCTTACAAACACTGGCACCCGAATGCCAGCACGCAAAAGCTGCGCATCACGCCTTGGTGTGAGAGCGCCAAGACCGTGACCGGCTCACAACAGGTTGCAAGTGGGGCTTTATCGATCGCAGATCCTCGCCCGGGTATGTCACGCACCAAGGGCGACGCCTACCTGACCGGTGGACATTACGGTGTCGTCGAGTACAACACCCCGGCCGGCGCAGTCTCCGCCAGCGCTTGCCACGACAATGGCCGGTGGTCAGTTGCAGACCAGCGCATGCCGGCGCCGAACGACAGGCTGACCTGCATGATCACCAGCCTCGACGGCACCTGGCACCGCCCTTTCACCACGCTGGAGCTGGCCGCGCTGCAATCGCTGTTTGATCCAGAGGATCACTGGTCAGCAGATCCGCAGACCGCGCATGAAATTGAGCGGATGCAGCGCGTCCGCAAGATCGAACAGGCGGGATTCTTCCGGCTGGACGGCATCAACGACGGCCACCACCGGGAGCGGATTGGCAACGCGGTGCCGCGCGCGGCGGCAAGGGCGATGGCCGACGTGTTCGGCATGACGCTGCTGCTTTCCGAGGAGGGTGAGACGTTCATGCTCAGCAACGTGTCGATTTGGGTTCAGCCGGTGGCGATCGCGCTGAGCGTGGCGCAACAGGAGGTTAGTCATGTCTGACCTCTTCTTCTTGCAGGACAGCCGCAGCAATGTCGGCAGTCGGGCCATGTTCTGGCGCGAGGGTGGCGGCTACACCTCGAACCTGAACGAGGCTGAGCAGTTCAAACGCGAGCCCGCAGTCAAACAGTACGAGTGCCGCGAAACCGACCTGCCCTGGCCAGTTGAGTACGTCCGCGCTCGCGCAGAGGTCGGCGTTGACTGCCAGTACCTCAGCAGGTCAGAAGCAGAGGCATACCGCAACGAAGACGGCCGCGTATATGTGGCCTACGCTCGCGAGTGGGACGGCAATGATCTGGTATGGCGCGGCGGCAAAGGCCCAACCGCCAACTTGGATGACGCCATCCACCCAGGGGCGGCAGATGCAGCTGGGTACCTGGCCCAAGGCTTAGAGCTTTGGCCATGCGGATACATCGTCGAGCGTTCCCGGCCGGTGGTCCCGGCCGCTCTGCTCGATCACAAGCAGGCACTGCGCTCAGTCGGCCTCAAGCTGCCCAAGCTCAAGCGCGCGCGCATCCGCATCTACAGCGACCGGGTTAACTGCCAAGGCTGCGGGCGTTTTCTCAGCGAGCGTCAGCGCTTCGACGACTGCCCGAACTGCGGCGCGGGGAATGCACCATGACCGTATTCCTTTTGCTTTACCTGTGCGCGGATACGACCCGTACGGATTGCCAGGTGGTTAGGGCTGATAGCTGGAGCGGCCCTCACGCCTACAAGCAATGCCTCGACGTCGTGCCAGGCCTGACTGAGGCGCTGACTGCGCCCAATCGAAAACGCCATCGGTTTGTTTGCGAGATCCAGGGCGACGGACCAAAGCCTGTAGAACACAAAGCGCCCTCGGCGTTTATTCATCAATCGTTTCGGATGTGAGGGGGCCACCATGAATACAGCCTTTATACTGATGGCCCAATACGACGGCCAAGTCATCATCCCGCTGGAACTCGTGTGCCGTGATTACTTCACGCATCTGACCCCGGAGATGTTCCAGCGCAAGGTGATGAGCGGTCAGATCAAACTGCCCATCACCCGTCTGGAAGTTAGCCAGAAGTCGGCCAAGGGCATCCACCTCACCGACTTCGCCGCCTACCTGGACTTGCAGCGCGCCGCCGCCGTAAAGGAACACAACCAGCTCAACGGGATAAAACGCGCCGTTTGAGCCACTTCTCTGATGCGGCGCCCAGTTGGACGGGCGCCCTCAGTATCTTTTCGTGCCATTCCCAGCCCACATAGCGGTCACCCTTGCCACGCAGATGGGTGTAGCGCCGCATCGAATTCCAGTCCCGATGGCCGGACACGCTCGCCACGCGTGGGATGTCCCAGTCCATTTCAAACAGGCGGCTGACGCCTTCATGCCGAAGGTCGTGGAAGTGCAGGTCCGCAATTTCCAGGAACTTGCAGGCTTTGGCCCAGGACGTGGAGATAGATTCAGGGCTGTAAGGGAAGATGTCCTCGCCCGCCTTCGGCATGGTCTGGAGGATCTGCCACGCCTCGTCCGGCAAGTAGCACCACACGTCGTTGCCGATCTTCTGGCCGGGGTTTTTCATGTCGCGCACCAGCACCCGCTGGCCTGGCTCGTCGACGTCGGCCCAGCGGATGCGGGTAATTTCATCCAGCCGGCGGGTGGAGAACAGGGCAAAGCCGACGACCTTGAGCATGTTGATGACACTCGGGCGCCGCGTTTGCATGGCTTGGTAGTGCGTCAGCACCTTTGCCAGCTCGTCCAAGGTCGGACGGCGGTCACGCTCCCGACTTTTGAGGTTGTAGCCCAGTTTACGCAGCACGCGGCGAGCGCCGGCCATGGCGAGCGGATCGACCTGGTAGCCCCAGGCGTCTTTGGCGATGGCGAGGACGGCGCCGAGGTGCGCCAGGTCGTTGCCGGCGGTTTGCGGTTGGACCCCACCACCCTCACCGCTCATCCGAAAGAGCGCGAAGTCGACCAGGCATTGAGTTGTGACGTCGGTATCGTTCAATTGGCCGATGTCCATCTTGCCGATGGCTTCAAGTGTGGCCTTCTTGGTTTTGCCCAATGGCCGGGCCTTTCCAACTTCCAACAGGTATTGGTCGATCATGTCTTTGACGGTGACGCCCTTCCTGCTGGCCCGCTCGATCGCACCAGGTTGGTCCAGCTCCGATTCGCGCTTGCGTGTCCACGCCTGGGCGGCCTGTTTCCGGGCGAACGTCTGGCTCTCTTGGTAGACTTGCACTCC
>Ga0182008_10000442_pt1 | contig 31495 bp, 27 predicted proteins | sample Sormic07211129_1_FD_120482 | JGI IMG/M metagenome (GOLD analysis project Ga0182008, IMG submission 120482) | Rhizosphere microbial communities from Sorghum bicolor, Mead, Nebraska, USA - 072115-129_1 metaG | ecosystem: Host-associated > Plants > Roots > Rhizosphere | place: USA: Nebraska...
AAAGTTTTGGGAATAAGTCAAGGCTTTTTGTAAGGTGATACTGCCAGGTAATGGTTTGCCTGAGTTTCTCAGTGTCCACGGTTCACCATAACCCTCAATTGTTACCGGAACATTTGGAACCGTATAACATGGCGAATAACCATTTTCGATGGCTACAGCGTAGGTAAATGGTTTTGCTGTTGAACCCACCTGACGGGTTCCCATTTTAACCTGATCGTATTTAAAATGCTCGTAATTGATTCCGCCAACCCATGCTTTCACATGTCCGTTGGTTGGGTCCATCGTCATCATGGCATTGCGCAAAAGCATTTTGTAATAACGGACCGAGTCGATCGGTTTCATTAGGGTATCGATATTACCTTTCCAGGTAAAAATGGTCATCTCTGTTTTGGTATTAAAATCATCTTTAATTTCGTCATCAGATTTACCTTCGAGTTTCAACGATTTATAACGGTCAGATCGTTTAATACCCTGCTCAATCTGTAGCGCTTTATCCTTAAAAGGGTTTCTGCCCTTCCAGCTCGCAATAAACTGCGCCTGTAACACTTTCATGTATTCTTTTTGCGCTTCCTCAGCATACACCTGCATATCATAATTCAACGTGGTATAAATCTTCAAGCCATCACGGTCCAGATCGTAGGGTGTACCATCAGGCTTGGTAATGGATTGCTCCTGGAAAATGTTTTTGATATCATTTTTCAGTACCGAGCGGAAATAAGGTGCAATACCATCATTAACGGTTGCAGCATTGAAATGCAGATTTAAAGGTTTCTCTTTTTGTTCATCAAATTCCGACTGGGTTAATAGGTCTGCTTTAACCATTAAGGCCATTACAGTATTTCTGCGGTCTCTGGAGCGTTCAGGATGGCGTGTTGGCGAATACATGGTAATGCCTTTTTGCATACCCACCAGGGTTGCTGCCTGTGTTAAAGTTAACTTATCTGGTGTGGTATTGAAATAAACCCGCGCTGCCGATTTAATCCCATAAGCCTGGTTACCAAAGTCAACCGTATTTAAATACATGGTAATAATTTCTTCTTTGGTATAATTACGTTCCAGTTTAACGGCAACAATCCACTCTTTAAATTTGGTTAACACCAACGAGAAAAAATTAAGGTTCGATTCACGTGGAAAAAGGTTTTTGGCCAATTGCTGGGTAATGGTACTGGCACCTTGTTTTTTGCCGATCAAATTATAACCGATGATAGAGAATGTGCGTTTAAAATCGATACCTGAATGTTCTTTAAAACGGGTATCTTCTGTTGCAATTAAGCCGTTGATTACATTTTCAGAAATATCTTTATAAGTAACATTCGATCTGTTTTGAACAAAATAAGTCCCTAAAGGGCGCCCATCTTCTGCAATAATTTCTGATGCCTGGTTGCTTTTCGGGTGCTCAATGTCCCTGAAAGAAGGTAGGGCACCAAATAGCCCAAATCCTATCATGGAGATGAAAATAGCGAATAGGGCAATTCCACCAATCAATAATTTCCAGATGAGTAAACTGTATCTTCTTGTATCCTGTGGAGAAAGGGATTTGTTCATTTTGTGTTGTTATTTTCCAAAAACACCGGGATAGGTGATTTTGGATGCAAATTTATTAATTTTTTATAGAATCAAATTTAAGCTTTGAACTTTGGCAATTATACGATCTAAAATATCGAAGGGAATAAAAGCTTTTAACTTTAGTCTTTCTGCTTTGGTCTTTCCACTTTAGTCTTCGCTTATTTATAATTGTCTTTTAAAAACTCCAGGTATTCGTTAATCCGTGTCCTGTCTGTTAATTTTTCAAAATTTTCTTTACTGATGATAAAACCTTTATACAGGTTGGCCGGAACTTTCATAATGTTCTTTAACTGACCAACAATGCTCGATTCGTAAAGTTTGGCATCCTCTAGATCGATAAAACTCGTAATGTAAATTAACTGGTCATTATCCAATTCTACCAATTTATGTTCCAAATCGTTGTCGGGGTAATTTCCACGGTTAAACTGGCCTATTCCAAAACGAGATGAACTTAGGGTTAAAGTGGCATCGGCTACGTCGATAACATAATAATATTCTTCCGATTTTGCCGTGCTGAAAACACTGACAGGTTTGGTTGGATCAACCGGTTTAACTTCAACAGGTTTTTCTACCGGAATTAGTTCAGCCTTTTTTGCTACCGGATTTTCAACGACCAGCGGTTTTGTTGGTTCGGCAACGGTTGCGGCCTGACTTACAAAACGTGGCGCATTTGCATCAAAATCGATCAATGCGACCGGACGCTGTTTAAATTCGTCAAGATTGGCCTCAATATACTTTAAGTGATCGCGTACCAGAGGTGTAATAATTTTGTCGTTAGGATAGCGATTGGTTATCAGGTTAAATTCGGTAAGTAGCTGATCAAGCTTTGCTGTACGGCCAACAGCAATGGCTTTTAAGTAAGCATATTGTGGCGCAAGATCATTTTCAGGGAAAGCGGTTATATTGTCATCGGCCTGTTTCACCACATTGGCATAATCTTTTTTTGCATAGGCATCAAAAGTTGCATTGTAATTGTTGATGGCAATATTTTCCATCTGTGTTTGCTTGGCCGAGTAAGATGGATCTAAAATGTTTTTGGCAAAATTGGATCCAGGGAATTTGGTTAGCACCAATTGTTTGTACTGCTCTGATTTTATATCATCAACACCCCTATAATTCAAGTATAAACTGTAATAAATGGCAACCAGGTGACTGTTATCCGGATATCTTTTGATCAGTTCCAGATAGATTTTATTTGCTTCTGGCTTGTCATTCAATTCCTGTTGGTAAAAACTGGCAATTTCAAAATAAGCATCAATAATTTTTCGACCAGATGCAGCCAACAGTTCAGGTGTGGTTGGTAAAGCATCTAAAAATTGTTTTTCCAGCGATGTCTGGTCTCCAGCCGTTGGATTGTTTTGGCCAGTTGCAGGTATAATTTCTGTAGCTACTTTTCCTCCGGCTAAAACCTGGTTGGTTTCCTGTGCAGATGATCGTAAGCTCTGTCGCCAGTTATCTTCCAATTGTCTCGTTCCCCATCGTTTTTTAAAATCGCCAAAACCATTACTAATCGCTGCATTATTATTGAAATAAAAGGTGTTGCCGGCAATATTGTTTGTTGTATTTAAACTTCTGTTCGGAAAATCCGGATCATTTAGAAATTGGTTGTTTAGTAAACCACCTGTATTGCTTACTTCAACCTTTGGTGTTAAATAAGCTTTTACTTTAGCCTCCCGCTCCGCGGCAGGAAGTTTGGCAAAAGCCTGGGCAGTATCTTCTTTGGAGATAATGGTATATCTGTCTGTTAAATATTGCAGGTTATCTGCTTTTTTAACAATATTGTCGTAATCAGGAAAATTTTTGGGTAAAATCATTACGGTACTATCGTAGTACAGTTTAGCTTTAATATAATTGTTAAACTCTTTAAAGTTTAAATCGGCAATTCTTAAATAAGAAAGGGCTTTTTGTGTTTGGTTTCTGGTGCTTTTTAAAACCGACTTATGGTAGTTCTCTTCAGCTTTCACAAAGTTTCCTTCAGCTGAAAAAAGCTCCCCAACCTGGTAATAAATCTGGTCGGTATAATCGGTATTTTTATCATCTTTTAGTAAAGCTAGAAGTTGTTGCTCCTTATTAAGTTTTTCTCCATTTAGTAATGCTTTCAGCTTAATCCGGTTTAAATTGGCATGAAAATACATCTCGAAGGGCGCGTTGCTTTTTTCAACCTTGGTGAAATTGGCGTAAGCATCCTGAATGTTTTTCTCCTTTTCCTGTAGCTGTGCCAATATAAAGCGCCAACGGATACGCAGCTGCTTTTCTGCAGGCAAGGCAATTGCCGATTCTAAAAATAAGATGGCTTCTTTATTACGTTTCTGGTAAATGCGCATCTGGGCAGCTGTAGCAAGGGGTTCGGCGAGGTCCTTTTTTAGCTGATCGGAAGCACGCAGCATGGTATCGATAATTTTATCGGCGAGTACCATATTATTGAGTTCCATTTGGCTACGTGCTTTCCAGTTCATGGCCATAATAAATGTATTCAGATCGCTGTTGTAGGTTTTTGCCGTATAATCAAAGTATTCTGATGCGATAAAATAATTGCCTTTAAGGTAATTTGCCTTGCCCAAAAGGAGGTAGGCATCATCAATATAGTTGCTGAAACTTTTATCGTTGATAATGGTTTGACCTTTGGCGATCACCTCATCAAGCTGTTTATTGGCAGCGCCTGGTGTGAGTACAAGGTTTATCTGTGGCTCAGGATCGAGGTAAACAGGCAGGATTTTTTCGTAATTATCCGCATAACTTTGCAACATACTCTCATTGTACTCGCTTAGTAACACATTGGCGTTATAGATATAGTTGTATTTTGCGGTTAAGTTTTGAAACCTACGATCTACTGCAGTATCTTTATTTGCGACACAGCCATAAATAAAAATACTGATGAGGATGAAAAGGAGATTTAAGTTTCTGTTAGCGTAATTTTTCAAGTATGATCAATCTCTTTAAGTGGATATACAATAAACAATATATATGGAAAAATATTTTATTTATCAACAAATTTTAATTATTCAAAGTTAATTTAATTATTGCATTAAAAAATGGAAAATCCGAAAGAAGAAGATACCAAGAAAAAGGTAAATGCCGCTGCAAAATATTCTGCTATTGGTTTCCAGATGATCGCTACTATAGGTCTGCTTACTTTTATAGGTTACAAAATTGATGAACACCGAAACAGTAAAACCAATTTAATTACAGCAGCTTTTGCTTTAGCAGGAGTGGGGATTGCATTATATCAGGCCATTAGGCAGGCTAGCAAGGGTTAGTTAATTGTTAAATTGCTAAATGGCTATATTGTTGGCCGTTCCATTCCCCCTTAGCTTTATGGGATTGTTAAATTGCTTGATAGCTTTATTGTTAGGCAATAGCTTATTACAATCTGGCAATAAAACAATCCAACAATTGAACAATTCAACAATAGTTCTTTACAATTAAGCACTCGCCCCAGTTAACCGATTAACCCCTTGAGCGTAGTAGAAGGGTAAACAGTTAATCAACAATCCATCCATCAATACAACAATTAAACAATCTTCATTAGTTACTTGATACTAAAAACCTTATCTTTGCAAAAAGTTTTATCTGCTAAGAAATTATACATTGACTCTAGCCAAATTTACAAGTATCTATTTCATTTTCGTAGGCCTGTTGATAGGTGTTATTGCCGTTTTGCCTTTAGTGTTTCCGGGTAAGCAGCTTTTAGTGAACAATTTTTGGGTGATGTTTGGCTTTTTGGCGGGTATCACATATGTCGCTTACATGCTGGTTGATATTGGCGTAAAACGCGATCCTGAAGTAGGTGTAATGGCCATTATGGGATCAATCGCGGTGAAGATGATTTTTTGTATGGGTTTTGTGTTGATTTACAGTATAAAAGCAAAGGGAATTGGGCTTGTATTTCTGCTTAATTTTTTTTCTTTATATTTATTGTTTACGGTCTTTGAAGTTTACTGTTTGTTACGTAACTTGCGCCACCAAAATTTAAAGTAAAAAACTGCCAATAAATGGATTGTAACCGAGTTTTTGTGTCTAAAGTTAAAAGGCTAACTATTGTTTTTACGCTTTTAATCGCGTTTTTATCTATCAAAATTGATACTTTCGCTCAGGTTGATAGCGCTGTTGTACCTGTTGATAGTGCTGTTGCGGAATCTGCGCAAGCGGTTTCTGGTGAACACGGAACTGAAGCCAAACATGGTGAAGGAAAGTTCGAGCCAACAAAGGTAATTATGGAGCACATTGCCGATTCGCATGTGTGGCATCTTTGGGGACATACTTCATTGCCTCTCCCGGTAATTTTGTATACACCTAATGGTTTGGAAGTATTCTCATCTGGTAATTTTCACCATGGCGAACACGATTATAACGGTAAATACAATAACTATCGCTTAGAAGAAGATCATATTAAAGTGGTTGCTGCTGACGGTAAAGTTGATGAAGAGGCAAGTAAATCTGTTTTAGATTTCTCGATCACTAAAAACGTTGCAGCAATGTTTGTGGCCATTTTGGTAATCCTTATCGTATTTATTTCGGTAGCTGGAGCTTACAAAAAACGTGCTGGTAAGGCGCCTAAAGGTTTGCAGTCTTTTATCGAACCAGTAATTGTTTTTGTGAGAGATGATATTGCTAAGCCGAACATCGGTCATAAATATGCGAAGTTTATGCCTTATTTACTGACTACGTTTTTCTTTATCTTATTTAATAACTTATTTGGATTGATCCCAATTTTTCCAGGTGGTGCCAACGTTACAGGTAATATTGCCCTAACTTTTGTGATGGCTTTAGGTACTTTAATTATCGTTAATATCAACGGTAACAAGTATTATTGGAAACACATTTTCAAACCAGATGTTCCTTTTTGGTTATATCCGATTATGATTCCTGTGGAATTGATCGGTATTATCTCCAAACCTTTCGCTTTAATGGTGCGTTTGTTCGCGAACATTACTGCTGGTCACATTATCGTATTAAGTTTAATTTCCTTAATCTTTATTTTCGAAACATTGGCTATCGCTCCGGTTTCAGTTGCATTCGTATTGTTTATGGATGTGTTAGAGTTGCTGGTAGCATTTTTACAGGCCTTTATTTTTACATTACTAACTGCCTTGTTTATTGGTATGGCAGTAGAAGAACATCATTAATTAGCAAAAATCTTTTACAAATTAATATAAATTAAATTAGTTATGGTAGGTTCAATCGCGGCAATCGGTGCCGGTTTAGCAGTAATCGGTGCAGGTATCGGTATCGGTCAAGTAGGTGGTAAAGCAATGGAAGGTATTGCTCGTCAACCAGAAGCTGCATCAAAAATTCAGACTGCAATGATTATCGCTGCTGCCCTTATCGAGGGTGCCGCTTTATTCGGTGTGGTAGTTGCATTATTAGGTAACAATCCTCAATAATTCAAACTGAAAATTTAGGTTGGGTATTTAACGATTGGTTATTTACCCGGCCTTATTAAAAAGATTGTTTTTAAAAATTAGATAAAAAATGGAATTAGTAACCCCAAGCATAGGATTGGTTTTTTGGACATCGTTAGCATTCATCTGCCTGTTAATCCTACTTAGAAAGTTTGCATGGAAACCTATTTTAGGTGCTATTCACGAACGTGAGCAAAGTATTGATGAGGCGCTTAACAAAGCGGAATTAGCAAAGCAGGAAATGGCGCGTTTAACCAGCCAGAACCAGGATTTAATGCAACAGGCACGGGCTGAGCGTGATGAGATTTTAAAGGAAGCTAAAACCTTGAAAGACGGAATCTTAAACGAAGCTAAAAAACAAGCTCAGGTTGAAGGTGCTAAACTGATCGAGAAAGCTAAAATCGAGATCGAAAACCAAAAGAAAGCAGCTTTGGCTGAAGTTAAAGACCAGGTTTCTACTTTATCATTAGAAATTGCTGAACGCGTATTACGTGCACAGTTGGATGATAAAACCAAACAGGAAGCTTTAGTAGCTAACTTGTTAAAAGACGTTGAATTAAACTAAGCGTATTGCGTAAAGCGGTAAGCGTGCCAGACGCCAAACGCAGAGCGCCAACCCTAAAAATATGTCAGAAATTAAAGTTGCAGGCAGATATGCCAAATCATTAATAGACCTAGCCGTTGAAAACAATGCGTTAGAATCAGCTTATAATGATATGGTCTTGTTTGTGAAAGTGGTTGATGAAACCCCTGAACTAGAAGCGATATTAAATAACCCTATTGTACCTTTAGATAAAAAAACCGGTATCTTAAACGGTATTTTTGCTGAGAAGGTGAGTAAACTAACCATCTCGTTTTTCAAGATTGTAGTAAGTAAAGGCCGTTCGGCGATTTTATTTGCTACCGCAAAACAGTTTGTGCAACAATATAACTTAATGAAGGGTATTGTTACTGCTGATGTGACCACGGCTACGGCTTTGAGTGCAGAAGCTAAAGAACAGATTGTTGCCATTGTGAAAAGAGAATTAGGCGCCAACCAGGTGATTGTTAATGAAAAAGTTAACGATAAACTGATTGGTGGTTTTATATTAAAAGTTGGCGATAAGCAATTTGATGCCAGTATTGCCAGTGGTTTAAGTAAACTTAAAAAAGAATTTGCGCAGTAAGCGCTAGGCGATAAGCGTATAGTGGTGAAACGCCAAACGCAAACCGCCAAACACTAAGAGTATTGCGATAAGCGGATGGCGATTAAATGCCAGGCGCCATGCGCTAAGCACTAAACATTTATAAAAAGATATAAATTAAAATTATGGTAGAGGTAAGACCAGACGAAGTATCGGCAATTATCAGACAGCAATTGGCGGGCTTCAAATCAGAAACCGAACTGGAAGAAGTTGGCACCGTGTTGCAAGTAGGCGACGGTATTGCCCGCGTTTACGGTTTAACTAAAGTTCAATCAGGAGAGTTGGTTGAATTTGCAAACGGACTTCAGGGTATCGTATTAAACCTTGAGGAAGATAACGTTGGTGTGGTACTTTTGGGTGCTTCAGACGAGATCAAAGAAGGTGATACCATCAAACGTACCAAAAAAATTGCCTCTATCAAAGTTGGTGAAGGTATGCTTGGCCGTGTAGTGAATACTTTAGGTGAGCCTTTAGATGGTAAAGGTCCAATCTTAGGTGAAACTTACGAAATGCCTTTAGAGCGTAAAGCACCAGGTGTAATTTACCGTCAACCGGTAAACGAGCCTTTACAAACAGGTATTAAAGCAATTGATGCAATGATTCCAATTGGTCGTGGTCAACGTGAGTTGGTTATTGGCGATCGCCAGATTGGTAAAACTGCTGTTTGTATTGATACCATTATCAACCAGAAAGAATTTTATGAAGCAGGCCAGCCTGTGTTCTGTATTTATGTAGCCATCGGTCAGAAAAACTCTACCGTTGCCAACATTGTACGTACATTAGAGGAAAACGGCGCTTTACCATATACAGTTGTTGTTGCTGCTTCGGCTGCAGATCCTGCTCCAATGCAGTTCTATGCTCCGTTTGCAGGTGCCGCAATTGGTGAGTTTTTCCGTGATACAGGTAAACCTGCATTAATTGTTTATGATGATTTATCTAAACAAGCTGTGGCTTACCGTGAGGTATCTTTATTACTTCGTCGTCCACCGGGCCGTGAGGCTTATCCAGGCGACGTTTTCTACTTACACAGCCGTTTGTTGGAAAGAGCTGCGAAAATCAACGCTAACGATGATATCGCTAAAAACATGAACGATTTGCCTGAATCGATTAAACATATCGTTAAAGGTGGTGGTTCGTTAACAGCGCTTCCAATTATTGAAACACAAGCAGGTGACGTTTCTGCCTATATCCCTACCAACGTAATTTCGATTACTGACGGTCAGATTTTCTTAGAGTCTAATTTATTTAACTCAGGTATCCGTCCGGCAATTAACGTAGGTATCTCGGTATCACGTGTGGGTGGTAATGCGCAGATTAAATCGATGAAAAAAGTAGCAGGTACTTTAAAATTAGATCAGGCGCAATACCGTGAGTTAGAAGCTTTCTCTAAATTCGGTTCTGACTTAGATGCTGCAACTAAATCGGTATTGGATAAAGGTGCACGTAACGTAGAAATGTTGAAACAAGCACAGTTCTCTCCGTTTACTGTAGAGAAACAAGTTGCGATTGTTTATGCTGGTACTAAAAACTTAATGCGTAGCGTTCCGGTTAACAAAGTAAAAGAATTTGAAACTGAATTCTTAACCCAATTGGAATTACGTCATCCTGAAACTTTAGCGGCTTTAAAAGCTGGTAAATTTGATGATAACATTACTGGTGTTTTAGATACAGTAGCAAAAGAGATTTCAAGTAAATATTAATAAGCTAAGTGCAGGGCGCTAAACGTTAGGCAATGGCCGGACGCTCAACGCCCTTCGCTCCACGCAAAACTAAAGAATGGCTAATTTAAAAGAAGTAAGAAACCGGATTGCATCGGTACAGTCAACACAGCAGATTACCAAAGCTATGAAAATGGTTTCGGCGGCCAAGTTGAAACGTGCTACCAATGCAATTATCGCTTTACGTCCTTATGCAACCAAATTGAAAGAGATTTTAGGTAATCTATCTGCAAGTTTGGAAGGCTCTTCATCACCTTTTATCCAGGAGCGTGAGCCCAATAAGGTTTTAATTGTAACTGTTTCCTCAAACCGTGGTTTGGCCGGGGCTTTTAACATGAACGTAATTAAAGCGGCCAATAATTTAATTGCTGAGAAATATAGCGAACAGTTGAAAAACGGTAATGTGAGCATTATTTCTATCGGTAAAAAGACTCAGGATTTTTACGAGAAACGCAAGTACAACGTTATCGGTAACAATAACGAGATATTTTCGGCCTTAACTTTCGAAAATGTAACCAAAATTACAGATGCGATTATGGCTGGTTTTATTAAAGGCGACTTTGATAAAGTAGAAGTAGTGTATAACCGTTTTAGAAACGCAGCAGTTCAGTTTATTACTACTGAACAGTTATTGCCTTTACCTAAAGCAGAGGAAACGCCGGCAGATTTAAAAGCCGATAAAAAGACAACAAACATCGATTATATTTTAGAGCCTTCTCAAGAAGAAATTGTAGAACAATTAATTCCCAAGTCGATTAAAATTCAGTTGTACAAAGCAGTGTTGGATTCTCATGCTTCTGAGCATGGTGCGCGTATGACTTCAATGGATAAAGCAACTGAAAATGCAGGTGAGTTGTTAAAAGCATTAAAACTTTCATATAACCAGGCACGTCAGGCAGCAATTACAACCGAATTAACGGAGATTGTAAGTGGTGCAGCAGCATTGAACGGATAATTTTTAGTCTAAAGTCGGCAGTCTTTAGTCCTCAGTCAAAAAATTATAAAGCCTATTTCTTCATTGAAATAGGCTTTTTTATGACCTGATTATTTTTTAATCCAAAATTATTATGTTTTTTATGGAATGTAATCCAAAATTATTATATCTTTTATGGATTGTAATCCAAAATTATTATACCTTTGTATAGGTATTAAAAGTTATGTTAGTTCGTAAGCAGTTGGATTATGCTTTTGCGAGGCTTTTTAAAGGAAAAGCCTTTATTGTATTCGGGCCAAGGCAAACCGGTAAAACCACCTTTGTAGAACAATTATTGGCAAAAGTTGATAAGAAGACCTTATATCTAAATGGTGATGATGCTGATGTACGTGAAACTTTGGCTAAGCCCAATGCTACACAAATAGCACAACTGCTTGCTGGCTATGAAGTACTTTTTATAGATGAGGCCCAACGGATCAATGATGTGGGGTTACTTATCAAGATTATTGTAGATCGGTTTAAAAACGTTCAGGTGATTGCAACAGGTTCATCAGCATTTGAGTTATCAGGTAAAATAAATGAGCCGTTAACGGGTCGGAAATACGAAATGATGCTTTTACCTTTCTCTTATGCCGAACTGGTAAATGATACTGATTTTATTACCGAAGAAAGATCATTGGAACAACGTTTAATTTATGGTTCTTACCCAGAAATCATTAACGACCCACAAAATGCGGAAGAACATTTAAAATTACTTTCAGACAGTTATCTCTATAAAGATCTTTTTATTTTGGAAGATGTTAAAAAACCACTACTTTTTGAAAAAATTGTAAAGGCCCTGGCTTTACAGGTGGGGAGTGAAGTTAACTTTTCTGAGCTGGCACAGCTGGTAAAAGCCGACCAGAAAACCGTTGATAAGTACATCAGCCTGCTCGAAAAATCTTTTGTGGTTTTTAGCCTGCCTGCCTTTGCAGGTAATGTACGCAACGAGATCAAAAAAAATAAAAAGATTTACTTCTACGATACGGGTATTATAAACGCAATTACACGAAACTTTAGCCCTTTAGCTAATAGGGCCGACGTTGGCGCACTGTTTGAGAATTATATGATTGCAGAGCGGATGAAGTTTTTGCACCAGAACCAGATGGAAGCAGAATGTTTTTTCTGGCGTACCACACAACAACAGGAAATAGATTATATAGAAAAAACTAAAGAAAAATTTTTGGCTGTTGAGTTTAAATGGAGCGAAAGGGGAAAAAATAAAATCCCGCTTACTTTTAAGCATGCTTATCCAGATGCGGAAACATTGTTGGTATCAAAAACCGATAGGGGAACTTTTTTGAACGGTTAAACTTATCTTTGTTGTATAATATTAATACATGAAAAAATACATCCTTATCACCCTATCGCTCATTCCGTTTTTTGCTGTGGCCCAAAATCCGGCCCGCGACTATACCAATGCCGTACTTTGGCAGCAAACTTCCGGCGAATACAGGGCCTTATGTTTCCAGGCTTATAACTTTGCCCGGTTTTCGTTAAAAGAAGCACTATGGGCAGATACGAGTAAAAAACCAAATTGTGTAATTGTTGATATTGATGAAACGGTTTTAGATAATTCTGCTTTTCAGGGGCATGAAATAAAAAAGGGACAGAGTTACGTACCTAAAGATTGGACGGAATGGACAAACCTGGCTCAGGCCGATACTGTTCCTGGTGCATTGGCCTTTTTGAAGTTTGCTGCAGAAAAGAACATTGAAACTTTTTATGTGAGTAACCGCGATGAAAAGGATTATGCAGCTACCTTAAAGAACCTGCAACACTTTGGTTTCCCTTATGCAGATGATGCGCATTTAATTGCTTCAAAGGGAACTTCAAATAAAGAACCACGCCGCCAAAAAATTAGCGAAACATACCATATTTTATTGTTATGTGGCGATAATTTAAGCGATTTCAGTGATATTTTTTACCGCGAAAATAAAAATACTTTCGAGCAGGTAAACACAAATCAGCACTTATTTGGAACAAAGTATATTGTACTACCAAACCCAATGTATGGGGATTGGGAAAAGCCTTTGTATCAGGGAGAAAAACTTGGCGATAAAGATAAAGCGAAACAAAGGTTAGAACGATTAAAAAGTTACTAAGTTTTTATCATTATTCAGCAATAAGTATTACTTTTGCTGCATCATAAAAATAAGCATTATGGAGAACAACGAATTAAAGCACAATACTGAAAGTATGAAAACGGCTAACCAGCCAGGAATTTATAAATTAATGATTTTTGGTGTACTGGTTTGCATGGTGGGTACTTACGCACGTTTCGCTTACGATTCGTGGCAGGTATCATTGGCATCATGGATCGTATTGTTCATTGGTGCAATTATTGCCATTAAAGGTGTATTCAAAATATTAGACGCATAAGTATTTATTATCAAAATATAAAGCCGGTCATGATCCTTCATGACCGGCTTTTTTTTTATCGTTCAAACTCGCAGGTTTAGATAAAATTAGCGCGACTGCCGGGTTTAGGATAGTAAGCCAGGTCCAAGTAATCTAAACCTGACAGGAGCGGGCACCGAACGCAGTAAGGTAAAGCGGATGGCAGGGCTTTCGGAACCGATGTGCACCGTACCTGCTTTTCAAAAAAGGATTTAAATTCTTGGGTTTGTAAAGACATTGCCAGGCTTGGATCTAACCCACTAAACTCTTGCTTCTGCACGCCAAACTAAACTATGGGTTACCTAAACATAATTTTGGTATTAAGGGTAAATTAGGGCGTTGAAAAACTAACCAAATACGCCGCACTTCTAATGGCCATTTGAAGCAATTATTTAATATGATTATTTATTTAGAACCACACAATCATGAAAAGGAATATTATTGCTATAGCCATCATTTTAACCATTTTTGGTTGCCAAAACGAAAATAAGAAATATGCAGGTGCGGATACTGTAGCGCTGGAGACGTTGAACAGAGAATCTGCTGCTGATAGCACTGCCGCAGAGAAAATCATCAAAACTGCCGATATGCGGTTTAGGGTAAAAGATGTGCAGCAGACTAAAGAACAACTTAGCAAGACCATCAAAGCTGAAGGGGGAACTGTTGCAGAATTTTCGATCGAAAGTGCGATCCAGGGAACAGATAAATTAAAACAATCTACCGACTCGTTAAAAGAAATTACATCCTACCGCACACAAGGTTATCTGGTGGCAAAGGTACCATCCGAGCGGCTGGACGAATTTACGAATAAGATTGCGAAAATGGCGGTCTTTGTAGATCAACAATCGATGAAAATGGATGATCAAGGCATTGTTTACTTGGCCAATAAATTAAAGGCTCAGAATAGAGTCGATGCAATTGAAAAGATCAATAAAATAGCTTCGAAGAAAAGTGTCAACGTGGAATCGTCTCTTTACATCAAAGACGATTATGTAGATAAAAAAATCGAGAATATGCAGATCGATAGCCGGGTAAAATTCAGTACCATTACGCTTAATTTTTATCAGGATAATACCGTAAAAACCATGGTTGTGGCCAATGATAACCTTTATGATTACCGTCCGGCATTTATAAACAGGCTTTGGTTAGCAATTGTAAATGGCTGGACCATTTTTAAAGAAATCATTCTGGCTATTGCTAATTTATGGTTGTTGATATTGGTTAGTTTTGCAATCTTCTTCTTCATCAGGTCTTTTATCCGGAAGAATAAAATACAGCGGGAATTGAGAACAAGCAGCTGATTGAAATAATCAGGCTTAATTTTGAATTATGGTTCGTGTCTGCACGAACCATTTTATTTTCGCTACCAAGAAATATTGCTTTTACGCTTTACCATAGGCCTGCGCTTTGGTTCGCAATGACGGATTGCGACGTTATAAACTAACCTTTCAACTTCGTATTTGCTTTTTTGATCCCGGTAATTTTTTTACGACATGGTTCGTGTCTGCACGAACCATTTTATTTTCTCTGGAAGGATTGCTTCATGCTTTACCATAGGTCCGCGCTTTGGTTCGCCATGACGATTGAGACGTTATGCCTAACCTTTCAGCTTAGTATTTGCTTTTTTAATTCCGGTAACTTTTGTTTTATTATCGCTACGCCATGGTTCGTGTCTGCACGAACCATTTTATTTTCGCTACCAAGAAAGATTGCTTTACGCTTTACCATAGGCCCGCACTTTGGTTCGCCATGACGATTGAGACGTTATGCCTAACCTTTCAGCTTCGTATTTGCTTTTTTGATTCCGGTAACTTTTGTTTTATTGTCGCTTACAAAAGATTCCCAGCCCGAATAGGTTTTAGATTTACCACCTGAGGTAATTTTCTGAAAGGAATGGCAAACTGCAACAGCCAAACCATCCGTAGCATCTAAAAACTCTGGTGTTTCTTTAAAGTTGAGTAAGCGTTGCAGCATAGCCGCTACCTGCTCTTTGGTGGCGTTCCCGCTTCCTGTAATGGACTGTTTGATCTTCCTTGGAGAATATTCTGTTACCGGTACGTTTCTGGAAAGTGCGGCTGCAATGGCAATACCTTGTGCACGGCCAAGTTTTAGGAGTACCTGGATATTTTTACCATAAAATGGGGCTTCTATGGCCAGGACATCAGGTTTATACTGCTCCATTAATACTACCGTTTTTTCGAATATTCGCTGAAGTTTAAGAAATGGATCATCTAAATGGGTCATTTTAACTACGCCCAAACTGATCAGTTCTGTTTTATTTCCCTTCTCTAGAATTACGCCATAACCCATCACCGCAGTGCCGGGATCGATGCCCATAATTACCCGTTCCTTTTTTTCGTTCAACATTACAGCAATATTAAGCATATTTGCAAATAAAAGGAGCATCTTGACAGGCAGGCAAAAGAAAATATTATCGGTTTTTATCAAAGTTGCAATTGTAATATTTGCCTTTTGGTTTATTTACCATAAACTGGTTGTAAATAAAAACCTTCACAATTTCAGTACCTTATTAAGGGGAATTCCTCAGGTGGAAATTATTACAGTAATCGGAATAGTGGTGCTCCTGATGTTTGTAAACTGGTTTTTAGAGGCAGGCAAATGGAAATACCTCATGAGTCATATCGAACCCATTAGTTTTTACAGGGCCATCGAATCTGTTTTTTGCGGGTTAACATTAGCTATTTTCACGCCCAATAGATTGGGGGAATATGGTGGTCGTGTATTTTTCCTTTCCCCACGGAGGAGAATTGTTGGTATAGTGGCCATGAGTGTGGGCAGCATCGGTCAATTGGTGCTCACCAATGTTTTTGGAGCCATTGCAGCTTGTTTTTTTTTATACCGCTTTATACCGATTGATCGGGTATTATTTATTGCCCTGGTTTTTTTTGCCGTAATTTTTTGTCTGTTTTTTCTGGTCTTTTACTTTAATATCCGTTGGTTGAACGGGATTTTATTATCCTTTAAATTCACCAGGAAATACAAGAAGTTTTACAGCATTTTAGGTCGTTACCGAAAAAGAGAGCTATTCAAGATCATCACATATTGTTTTGCCCGTTATCTGGTGTTTAGCTCGCAATATTTCATTCTGTTTACCTGGTTGATACCAGGTTTGCATTATGCAGATATTGTGATGATGACCTGTTTGCTTTTCTTGGTACAATCGGCATTGCCGTCTCTTGATCTTTTCGATGTGGGTATCAGGAGTGTTACTGCGGTTGAGCTTTTTAAACACATAACAGATCAGCATGTGGCCGTTATTGCATGTACTGCCAGTATTTGGCTCATTAATATTATAATTCCTGCTATCTTAGGCACTTATTTCGTTTTTAAACTCAATTTTTTTGGAAATCTTAAATCTAACTAGTTTATTTTCTTATGGCCTAACCTTAATTTATGGGTTTTTAGTGCTTAATTTTATCAGAGGATGGCATAACCTAATCTATTTTAAGCCACAAAAATCTGATCCTCGAACCAAAGTCTCCATTATTGTTGCTGCGCGGGATGAGGAAGCGAATATCAATAAAACAATTGATGATCTGATTGCTCAGCAATACCCCAAAGCTTTAACAGAAATTATTATTATTGACGATCATTCTACTGACAGAACAGCAGAAATTGTGTTAAGCTATGCCGACCGCAATGTAAAACTAATCAAACTAAACGAAGATCGGGCATTAAATTCGTATAAGAAAAAAGCAATACAAACAGCGATTGGTACCTGCTCCGGTGATTTAATTATTACCACAGATGCCGACTGCAGGATGGGATCTGGTTGGTTAGCTACGATTGTAAATCTGTATGAAGAGAAGAACTATAAAATGATCTCTTCGCCGGTAGCTTATTTTCAGGAGAAGATTTTCTTTGAGCGATTACAATCTTTAGAATTTCTTTATCTGATTGGTTTGGGTGCTTCTACCATTGGAAATAAACAACCATCAACTTGCAACGGTGCAAATTTGGCCTATGAGAAAACAACCTTTTATGAAGTTGGCGGCTTTCAGGGTATAGATGATCTGGCATCGGGCGATGATGAGCTATTGTTACATAAAATTGCAGCTAAATATCCGGATCAGATTGGTTTTCTCAAAAATAGAGAAGCGATTGTGTATACCCATGCAAAAGAAACTTTAGGGGCATTCATCCAACAGCGTAAACGCTGGGCTTCTAAGAGTACCCGTTATAAAAATAAAGCCATCATTGTTTTAGGGGTGCTGATTTGGGTCTTTAACCTTTCTATTCTCGCAAATTTTATTGCCGGATTTTTTATTCCGGGGTTTTTAGCGGTCGTATTTTATCAATTGTTGGTTAAAATGATTTTAGAAACACTATTTTTATGGGATGTAACAGGCTTTGCCAGGAGGCGCAGTTTACTCATTTTAATACCTGTTTTAAATGTGCTTCATGTTATTTACATGGTGTACATCGGCATTGCCGGAAACAGTGGAAAATACAATTGGAAAGGCAGAATGGTTAGATAATGGATAATAGCCCATCAAAAAAAGTATGGTTAAAGTTTAAGCGGAATAAGCTGGCCTTTGGCGGGCTGATCTTTATCCTACTATTGATGCTTATGGGTATTTTAGGCTATTTGATTATGCCGGATGATTCTCCAAATGCAAATGTGCAAACGCTTCAATTAAACAAAAAGAAACCCGGCAGTACCTTTACTATTTTGATCATCAGCCAGAACCCTCGAGTAGAAAAAGTTAACTTTTTCGAGCGAATGCTTAATGGGCAAACACCTGCTTTTAAAAGCGTTCCAATCACTTCTTACCAGCTAAAAGGCGATGCCGTTTTTGTTCAGGAATATATTGGCGATGACGAAAAGGCCAAAGAAACTGTATACGGATTAAAAGATTTATGCCCCAGTTGTGTTTTACCTTTAAAAACAGAAACACTACAAGCGCGCTTTAAAGAAAATAACATCTATACACATACCTATATTTTAGGAACTGATATTTACGGACGTGATTTATTGAGCCGGTTGATTTTAGGCATTCGTGTTTCGTTATCAGTAGGTTTAATGGCGGTTCTTATTTCACTTTTTATCGGGGTAAGTTTAGGGGCTATTGCAGGGTATTTTGGCGGTAGGATAGATGCTGCCATTAGCTGGTTTATGAATGTGGTTTGGTCGCTGCCATCGTTATTACTTGTTATTGCCATATCATTTGCCTTGGGGAAAGGATTCTGGCAGATATTTATCGCTGTAGGTTTATCAACCTGGGTAGATGTGGCCAGACTGGTACGCGGGCAAGTGATGGCATTAAAAGAAGTAGAATTTGTAGAAGCGGCAAGGGCCCTGGGTTTTAGTACAGCCAGAACCATTATCAAGCATATATTGCCCAATATTGCCGGTCCTATATTAGTTGTGGCCTCTTCTAACTTTGCATCGGCGATATTGTTAGAAACTGGATTAAGCTTTTTGGGTTTTGGTGCACAGCCACCTATGCCAAGCTGGGGTGGCATGATTAAAGAGCATTATGGCTATATTATCATGGATGCAGCATACCTCGCTGTTTTACCAGGTTTAGCCATTATGTCTACGGTTTATGCCTTTAATGTACTCGCAATAGGTTTACGCGATGCTTTTGATGTTAAAGGACAAAATGTAACGGTATAATCATTACTTTAAATATAAGCTGTATCGCATGTAATTCACTTGGTCATTCCCGCGCTTGCGAAAATCTTAAACATAAATATTAAGATTCCCAATCAAGTTGGGAATGACGAATGGTCGAGGAATATTGATTAATAAAATTTATCTGTTAGTCACATTGAATTTTAATAAGAAATTATTTCTCGGGACGACTATAAATATTGATGATACAGCCTCTTAATTGCAAGAACTTTATTAAATTCAGTTTACTTCTCTTTTTTCTTATCAAAAGAAAATCTCCTTGCTATGCTAAAGCCCCAACGGTATTGGCCTTTAAGCCAGGAAGTATTGGTATCGGTAATAAACTGAGATTCCTGAATGGCGGTTGCATTAGTGAAGTTAAGGTGAAAAATATGCCCTCCAGTTTCAAACTCAAGTCCGGCACCAAGCGTTTTATAGTATTTTGTACCCAATGTATTTTCAAGATAGGCCTCTTTATTTTTATCTCTGAATGGAATAGTATAATCTGCTACAAAAGCCATACGTTTGGTGATTTTGATGCGGCCACCAACGGATAAGGCAAACATATCGTTCTGATCACCAAAAACTGTAAAATTGCGGTGTACATACGATGGCATTACCAGCATTGAAAAGTTTGAGTTAAACTTACGGGCAATTATTGCCTGCGCCACATAGGTCAAGCGGTCTTTGAATCCGTCAAATGCATTTGCAGCAGTAGGATCTGTTGAAGCTTTCGCAGCTGAAATGGTAGTACTGCCGAATAAGGTTACCGCCACAGGTATGTTATCATCAGCGGTTTGCTCCAGCAAGCGGTATTTTAAGGTTCCTTCATAAAGCTGTGTTACTACACCCGCACCTTTAGCCCTTGCTAAACCTAAGGAAAGCCTGTCGCTGATCCCGTATTCAAAACCAATTCGGATATCTGTCGACTGATCCAGTCCGAAAAAGTTTTTGGTACCACCTGCACTGCCTGCAATATCACCAAAACGGTGATCTACCCTAAAATCGAGTTCATTTTTATAAATGGTTTCGTTGGTTTGGATATTGATGAGTTTGGGGGCTTTAAAGGTAGCCTGTACATTCTTTTTTTCAACAGGCATCTGCAATGCATTCTCTAGCGAATCCTGGGCAAAAGCCAGTGTAGGCAGGAGGGTAACCGATAGGTATAAAAAAGATTTTAGATGTAATTTCATAAATTTTATTTTTTGGCTTGATAAATAGCGGTCACTTTTACCTGGATGGTTTCTGCAATCTGTTTAAAAACGATCGTTGGGATTTTGATGTCATGATCCGCCAGTTTTACATTAAATGTAGATGTAGCTTTCACCTCATCGGCAGTTACGACAAGCGATCCTTTTGCTGTATAGCCTTTGGTCACACCATGGATCTGCAGGTTGCCCTTAACCGTTACCGGATAAGTGCCTGGTTTTGAAAAATCGATCTGTTCCACAATTTTTCCTTTAAAATCAGACGTAGGATATTGATCACTTTCTATATAATTTTCATTAAAATGCTCCTGCATCAGTTTTTTCTTGAACTGAAAAGAGGTATTGTTGATTTTGAAAATGATATCGTTGGTTTTGGTATTAAGTGCCGAGGCACCTGTTTTGCTTTGGGCATCAATATCTTCTACAGGTGTTGAAGAAAAAAACGAAGAGTTAACGCTTTTGCTTACCAATATCTGCGCTTTGACGCCTGTGCATAAAAAAAGGGCTGTTAATGTTAACAATAATTTTTGCATCTGTAATGTGTTTAAGTTCTGAATAAAACAGGGTGTTAATTTTAGTGAGCTATTCTGGCATGCCTTTATCAAACCATGCTTGTAGCAGTTCTCTTTCACTTGTGGTTAACGAACCTCCTTTGGGCATCGTTTTCGTCACCAATACACTGTTGGCTACACGGCTATCATTTTTAACAGAGGCTATGCCATTAAATAACCAAACTGATTTAAGTGCACCGTTTGGACCATGGCAGCTATTACATTTCGTTTGGAAAAGTGCACCGGCAAAATTGCTATAGGTTACATTGGCAGTGGTTACTGCGATTGGACCTGTTGTTGTTGGTTTTAACTCTTCCGCTTGTCTTTTAGAACAAGCAAAAAGTAGGGCCGTAATTGCGGCTAAGGGAAAGATTACAGTTTGTGTTTTCATAGCTATTTAATTAAGCGTAAGATTGGTGATGGATTCATTTTCGATATACCCATTTTCGATTGTGGTGAAATTGAGATCGCTGTGGCGATGGCCTGTTTTTGATTTATGTTCTGTTTAGTTAAAAACATAACCGTTTTTGTATCTATCACGGTTATATAATTTCTATTGAAATCCTAAGCATTACGTGGCTTGATCAGGAATGGTTGCCTGAAAGAAATAAAAAAAGCCGTTCTGATTTTACATCAGAACGGCTTTAGTGATAAACTATGTTTTAGCCAAATGAATTTTTTTCCTCTAAGGGCAGATTAGCTTTAGTATTTTTAATTAAAGCTTAAGGAACTTAACACTTTTGGGGTTTAAACGCTGATTGAGTTGTTAAGAACCTGAATTCTATTAATATTGTCTATCGTTAGTTTATACCATCTTTTTTTATTAATCGCCCGTCACCCTGAATTCATTTCAGGGTCTTTCCAGCTAAAAGATGCTGAAACAAGTTCAGCATGACGAATTGGTCAGGGATTGGACTTTTATAAGATGGTAGTTTAGTTAAATAATTACCAGGTTCGGGTGAAGAGCTAAATTGATTTTTCAGGAGTGTGAGACAATGGTCACTATGGGATTAAAATAAAAAAGCGAGTATTCGCACTCGCTTTTTTATTTTACCTCCAGGCCTTGTATTGGTTAATTAAACCGTTGGTAGAACTATCATGGCTCGAAACTTTTTCACTTCCAGCCAGTTCAGGAAGGATTTTTTTGGCCAATTGTTTGCCCAGTTCCACTCCCCATTGATCGAAACTAAAGATGTTCCAGATAATCCCCTGAACAAATATTTTATGTTCGTAAATGGCTACTAAGCTGCCTAATGTGTATGGGGTTACTTTTTTCAATAATATAGAGTTTGTTGGGCGGTTGCCTTCAAAAACCTTAAATGGTGCAATTTTTTCAATTTCTGAATCAGATTTACCTTCTTTCTTTAATTCTGCGGTTACTTCTTCCTCGGTTTTGCCGTTCATTAAAGCTTCTGTTTGTGCAAAGAAATTCGATAATAAGATCGGGTGATGATCTCCCAATGGATTTAAACTCTGTGCCGGTGCAATAAAATCAGCAGGAATAATCCGTGTGCCCTGATGAATTAACTGATAAAAGGCATGCTGACCATTTGTACCTGGTTCACCCCAGATAATTGGTCCGGTTTCATAATCAACCTCATTACCGTTTCTATCAACATGTTTGCCATTACTTTCCATATCACCTTGCTGAAAATAAGCGGCAAAGCGGTGCATGTATTGGTCGTAAGGTAAAATTACCTGCGTTTCTGCATTATAGAAATTAATATACCAAACGCCTAGCAAACCTAATATTACGGGCAGATTACTTTCAAATTCTGCAGTTTTAAAGTGGTTGTCTGTAGCATGGGCACCAGCTAGTAGTTGTTTAAAGTTGTCGAAGCCAATACTTAACGAGATAGACAAGCCGATGGCGCTCCATAAGGAATAACGACCGCCAACCCAATCCCAGAATTCGAACATGTTTTCGGTGTCGATACCAAAAGCAGAAACGTCTTTGGCGTTGGTAGATAATGCTGCAAAGTGTTTGGCAATATCACTTTCCTGGCCACCTTTTTCTAAAAACCAGGTACGGGCAGAATGTGCGTTCGTCATGGTTTCCTGTGTAGTGAATGTTTTTGATGCAACAAGGAATAATGTTGTTTCAGCCTTTAAATCTGCCAATGTTTCGGCGATGTGTGTACCGTCGATATTTGAAACAAAGTGAATATTTAAATGGTTTTTATAGTGTTTTAAAGCTTCAGTAACCATTACCGGTCCCAAATCCGATCCGCCGATACCAATGTTCACGATATCAGTGATCGCTTCGCCAGTATAACCTTTCCACTCGCCACTAATGATGCTGTTGCTAAATTTCTCCATTTTAGCCAGTACTGCATTTACTTCGGGCATTACATCTTTGCCATCAACTAGAATTGGGGTATTGCTTAAATTACGTAAGGCAATGTGAAGTACTGAACGGTCTTCGGTTTCATTGATCTTATCGCCGTTATACATTGATTTTATTGCTTCATCCAATTTACACTCACGTGCCAGCTGAATCAAAAGTGCTAATGTTTCATCGCTGATGCGATTTTTGCTATAATCCAGTAAAATATCTTCAAAAAATACAGAAAACTTATTGAAACGGTCTGCATCTTCAGCAAAAAGATCTTTAATGCTTTTTTGATTAATATCTATAAAATGATCGGCTAAATACTTATAGGCCTCAGTTTCTGTGAAATTTATTTTAGGTAACATAATCTTTGTTTTTTTGTAAAAGTAATAAAGCAAAAATTTAAAATGGTCTTTTTAATGTGCTAAATCGATAAGAAATTTAATATAGCGTAAATAAAGTAAGCATGCTGTTGGTTTATCGATTGACCGTGGATGACAGATTGATTTCGGCGATGTAGTTGAGACGTTCAATGGCAAGCTATCGCAACAAGTTTTCTGGCTGTCTGATAGCGGAATTGTTGATAGCTTGAAAGGTTTGCTAATATTAAAATGTCATATTATTGTCTCTACATGATTTGAAATAAGTATCTTTGCCAAAAAATATAAAGATATGTTTAAACCGCTCTCTCTATTGGCCGCCTGCTGCATGTTTTTTTCTTGTTTCTTTTTCTCATCATGCGAAAAGGAAGGGATAACTAAAATAGATACTTTAAGAATTGTTGACACCCTTGATGTTGATCGCCCAATAAATTTGAAGGCAACAAAAGGTGTTTATGGCTCGCGCATCACAGTATCATGGACACCGATGCCTTTGGCACAAAAATATCAGCTATTTAAGTTTGATGTTACTACTCAAAAATACGCTTTACTTAAAGAGTTAGCTGATACAACCTTCGATGATACAGCAATCAGTAAACCTTTGACCAAGAATTTTTACAAGGTAAGAACCTATAATAGTGATAAATCTTTTAGTAGATTTAGTGATGCAGATTTTGGATACACTTCTGCGTCTAACTATTATAAGGCATTTACTTTTGGCTCTGAAGGATCGGGTGCTTCGCAGTTTAGAGTTAATATGCACATTGAGGTTGATAAAACCGGAAATATTTATGTGAGTGATGAAGAACTTAATAGGGTGCTTAAATTTAGTGCTACTGGAAGTTTCATAGAACAGTTTTATACAGGGTCTGCAGCCAGGGCTATAGCATTTTTTAGTAATGGAAATTATATTGCTACCCGAACACAGAGTAGTAGTTATGTTCAGATATTTAACCCAAATAAGCAATTGATTAGAGAATGGGGGACTTACGGAACAGGAGACAGTAATTTTGGGAATATTGAATGTTTAACAATTGATGATGAACAGAATATTTGGATTGTTGACGGTGTGAATCATCGTATTAAAAAATATGACCAAAATGGAAATCTACTGCTAAAATTTGGTAAGCAGGGAAAAGCAGAAGGGGACTTTGATGCTCCATTTGGTATCTGCTATTTCAAAAACAAAATTTATGTGTCAGATACAAGGAACAAACGTATTGAAGTTTTCGACAAGAATGGTAAATTCTTAAAAGTTTTTGCGGTAAATGGATATCTTTTTGGCCTAAGGGCTTTTGGTGATAATATTTATATTGCCAATTCTGGAGAAAGTGTTATCATTAAGACTGATGAGAATGGAGATATTCAAGAAAAAATAGGTGCTGGTTCATTTTTGAATTTAGTTGATGTAACTGTTGCACCAAATGGAGATGTTCTTGCCTGCGATTACTATGGTAGAAGGATAATCGTATTTAAAAAGGGTTAAAAACTCACTTTTTTTAATTTTATGTAAAAGCCATTTTAGGATGGCTTTTTTCATTTTACACGATTCCATCTCTCCATAAAATTGTTTAGCTTAGAACACCTGAACTAAACTACCCATTTATGAAAAAAATATACCTGATCGGTTTTTCTTTATTCACCTTAAATGCTTTTGCTCAAAAATCAGATTTAAGGGCATTAGTCGCTAAGAAAGCAGATGCTATAGAACAAAAAGTAATTACGTGGCGACGTGATTTTCACGAACATCCTGAACTGGGTAATACTGAAGTAAGAACAGCTGGTATTATTGCAAAACACCTTAAGTCACTAGGTATAAAAGTAACTGAAGGTGTAGCCAAAACGGGGGTTGTAGGTATTTTAAAAGGTGGGAAACCTGGTCCTGTTGTAGCCCTGCGTGCAGATATGGATGGACTCCCGGTTACCGAACGGGTAGATGTTCCATTTGCTTCGAAAGTGAAAACGCAATATAACGGACAGGAAGTTGGCGTGATGCACGCCTGCGGGCATGATAGTCACATAGCTATTTTAATGGGGGTAGCAGAAGTATTGGCCGCTATGCAAAAAGATGTTCAGGGAACGGTTAAATTCATCTTTCAACCCGCTGAAGAGGGGGTGCCTGCGGGAGATGAAGGTGGAGCCGCATTAATGATAAAAGAAGGCGTACTCGAAAATCCTAAAGTTGATGTCATTTTTGGTCTGCATATCAATTCACAAACTGAGGTTGGCGATGTAACCTATCGCCCCGGTGGAACCATGGCTGCCGTAAACGATATGAAAATTACGGTTACCGGCAGGCAGGCACATGGGGCATATCCGTGGAGCAGTATCGATCCCATAGTGGTTTCTGCTCAGATTATCAATAACCTGCAAACCATTGTTAGCCGCAATTTAAACGTTACGGAGAATCCTGGAGTAGTGACCATTGGTGCCATTAACGGTGGTGTACGTTCGAATATTATACCTGAAAAAGTAGAAATGCTCGGTACTGTTCGTAATTTCAGCAAAGAAGATGAGGCCATGTTTATCGAACGGATAAAAACCATTGCCACCAAAACAGCAGAGGCAGGTGGCGCAACAGCCGAAGTGAAAATCCCTTACAGTAACCATTATCCTGTTACCTTTAACAATATTGCACTTACTGAAAAAATGTTGCCAAGTATGAAAGCTACTGCCGGAGCTGATCATGTAAAACTAAAACCTCCCGTTACTGGCGCAGAAGATTTCTCTTTCTTTCAGGAAAAGGTGCCTGGCTTATTTGTGTTTTTAGGAGGAATGCCAAAAGGGAAAGACCCTTTAAAGGCCGCATCGCACCATACTCCTGATTTTTACCTCGACGAAAGCGGTTTTGTTTTAGGGGTTAAATTACTTTCCAATCTAACGTTAGATTATATGGCTATGAAAAAATAAGCGTTGGTTTATTAGTTCAATAGTCATCGGTTCATTAGTTAGTCATTGGTTCAATAGTCATTGGTTCATTAGTCATAGTGCCTAATGATTAAAAAGAAAATAAAATTGGTTAACAAACATTAAAGGGCTGGTTTTAATTGAAATCGCTTTCCGTAATGCGTTATGCTCGAAGCGATTTCCTATATTTGTTTCCATGACGAAAGAACAGATTCAGGATTTAAGAGACAGAGTGACGTCTCTAAGGAGGTATCTTTGACGTTGATGAGCTACTTTACGCCATTCGCGAAGAAGAAAAATTAACCATGGCGCCCGATTTCTGGGACGATCCAAAAAAAGCAGAAAAAATTCTGGCTGAAATCAGTTCAAAGAAAAAATGGACTGATGGTTTTAACCAAACCGACAATGCGGTGGAGGATGCAGCTGTGATGTTCGATTTTTTTCAATCCGGAGATGCTTCGGAAGCCGAAATGAAAGAGCAGTTCGAAATCGGTAAACAAGCTGTAGAAGATCTTGAGCTTAAAAATATGCTGCGCAGTAAAGAAGATCAGCTTTCGGCAGTAATGCAGATTACTGCTGGTGCCGGTGGTACTGAAAGTTGCGATTGGGCTTACATGCTGATGCGTATGTACCTGATGTGGGGTGAAAAAAATGGCTATAAAATTACTGAACAGGATAGTCAGGAAGGGGAGATTGCAGGTATTAAATCGGTAACACTCCAGTTTGATGGCGATTTTTCTTACGGCTACCTCAAAGGTGAAAATGGTGTTCACCGGTTGGTACGGATATCGCCTTTTGATTCGAATGCCCGTAGGCACACTTCTTTTGCGTCGGTATATGTTTATCCTTTGGTTGATGATACCATTCAGATTGATATCAACCCAGCCGATATCGAATTTGAAACATTCAGGGCAGGTGGCGCCGGTGGACAAAATGTAAATAAGGTTGAAACCGCAGTGCGTTTATACCATAAACCGTCAGGCATTATCATCAAAAATCAGGAATCGCGGTCGCAGTTGCAGAATAAAGAAAATGCCATCCGTTTATTGAAGTCTCAGTTGTTCGAAATCGAAGAACGAAAGCGTAACGAGGCCATTGCTGCGGTAGAAGGGTCGAAGAAAAAGATAGAATGGGGTTCGCAGATCAGGAGTTATGTGTTGGACGACCGACGGGTGAAAGACCATCGAACCAATTACCAGACCTCTAATCCTGATGCGGTTTTAAACGGCGATATCAATGATTTCTTGAAGGCGTATTTAATGGAGTTTTAAGCTGATAAAGAGCTAAAAATGGTTCTAAGCTAATTTATTTAAACATGAACATTATCATTGAAGACAATAACGTTAAGCAAAATATGCTTGAAGCAAGTCAACTGGTTTGGCGCCCCCACGGGAAAAAACTTATGGTTATTTCGCTGACGTTTTTTGTCTTAGGCATTGTTTTTTATGGTTATCTAAACAATTTAATTAAAAATACCCCAGTTACTCAGGCAATGGACAGGGAAATTGATCTGGAAATATTATTTATCTGCTGGTTGTTATCCCTGTTGTTTTTAATCAGGTTTTTTCGCAATAAGCGTACTTTTTTCACCAAAGTAAAGCGTGGTTTAAATCAGGTATTTAATGATTCAAGTGTGAGAAGAATTCTGATTACAGATGAGGGAGTTGAAGGTATAACCGAGTATTACCGATCATTCGTTAAATGGGAAATCGTAACCGATTTTAAAGTTTATGACAGATATATTAGTATCGCAAGTTTATTAAATTCCTCGCCATTTTTTATTCCTACGTATTTAATGACTGATGAAGTTTATAAATCACTATTGTTTTATCTTAGGTCGACTAAAAAAGAAATTAAATAAATATGAAATTTGGTTTAACCCTGTTACTCCTCACCATGTTAGTGATTGATCTGAAAGCACAAGAAGTAATCCCATTGTATGAGGGAGATATTCCAGGTGCCAAACCTACTCCAGCTACTTATGTAGAAAATACCGAAGTACGCAGTAACGGTACGCTGAGTATTACCAAAGTATCGGTACCAACCATGACGGTTTTTGTTGCACCAAAGGAAATTGCAACGGGAACGGCCGTGATTATTTGTCCGGGTGGTGGCTACGGTGCTTTGGCCTTTAGCCATGAAGGAACCGATGTAGCTAAACGCTTTAATGCCATTGGCATTACTGCTTTTGTACTAAAATACCGTTTGCCGAGCGACGAAATTATGGTTGATAAAACATATGGCCCACTGCAGGATGCGCAACAAGCCATTTACCTGGTTAGAAAGCATGCCAGAAAATATGGAATTAAGACCAGGAAGATTGGAATTATGGGTTTTTCTGCTGGTGGACATTTTGCTTCAACTTTGGTTGCCCATTATAACGATCTTAAAATTTTTAATCCTGAAAAGATTAATCTGAAGCCAAATTTTGCAGCTTTAATTTATCCCGTGATCAGTTTCGAGCAATCGGTACATACCGGTACCATGAAAAATTTACTCGGACCAAATCCTCCCGATAGTTTAAAACATTATTTCTCGGCCAACGAGAATGTAAATCAAAAAACGCCTCCTGTTTTTTTTGTGCATGCCAAAGACGATAAAACTGTTCCCTACGAAAACAGTGTACTGATGAATGAGGCGCTTAAGAAACATCAGATTGATACTGACATTTACCTCTATGAAAAAGGCGGTCATGGCTTTGGCCTGATCAACAGAACTTCTGATGTGGATTGGTTTAACTTGTTGGCTAACTGGTTGAAAAAAGAGAAATTTTAATATCTTTGCAGGATATTTTAACCTCTTAACCGGAAATCTTAATGCAAAAAATAATTAAATATGTAATGGTAACCCTGGTTGCTGCCATTGCAATAGCGGGTTGTAAAAAAGAAATTAATTGGAATGCCAGACTTGATCCTAATGGGAATGGGTGTAAGCTGACGAGTTCAAAGACCGACTTTGGTATACTGGGCGAGGTTGAAATCAGCTATAAATATGATGCATCCGGTAAATTAATCAGCGCAACAAGTGATGGGGAAACCATGACTTATACTTATTCCGCTACTAAAATTACCGGTACATTGGAAAATGGCGAAAAAACAGAGCTTACCCTGGCAAATGGTAGGGCGGTTTCGAGTTATATGTCTGATTTTTTTCCAGGGGTGAGTATAACCAGAACCTATACCTATAACGCTGATGGTTATTTAACCGTTGTTAAAAGCTATTTAGGGAATATGCTCAATTCAACTGCAGAGCTTAGCTACACAGGTGGTAATTTGACGCAAGAAAAATTAACCTATGCCGAAGATGGAAGTATGGAAACAATTACTTATGAATATTCGAGTGAGGTGGCTTTAAATGCATACCAGATGGCTGATCCACTTTCTGCAGTTGTAGATTATGTGCCTGGTAACTATTTTGGTAAACCATCCAAAAACGTACTCAAAAAAACGGTTACAACTTCAAGTAAGCTATCTGGTGTAAATACAGCAGAATATACGTATGTTTTTGATAGCAAAGGGAATGCAACATCTATTGCGATCAAAAGCTATGTGAATAACGGTGGAAGTGCAACCGATACATCTTTAACCACAGTAAGTTTAATTTACAACTGCAAGTAGAATTTAACTATCCGTAGAAAGCCTGATCATAAATTTAATTTTATGGTCAGGCTTTTGTTTGATGTAATTCTTACATGAAATAGGATCAATGCTTCAGTAATGCCTTGTAGCCTTTTATCGTTTTATCAATTACATCTAGCAGGCCATTACTATAGGTATCATTGGCTAATTCCCAGAACATAATGCCATTTAATTTTTGATCGATTACATATTTGGTTTTTAATGAAACTGATTTAGGATCATCAAAGGTGACGAAATAGCGCGTTTGTGGATTATAATAGTAGGGTGCTTTGGCTGTCTCGTCCCAATGATAAGTATAGCCGTTTTCTGTTGAAAACTGTTTATTGAAATCTTTATAACCAATGCCATTTAAAAATTTTGTTGGCTGGTATAAGCCGAGGTTCGCATCGCTGGTGTTTTCAAAAATACGGGCATAAAATGCGGCTCCTAAAGCAATTTTTGGTGCGGGTACACCTAAACCGGTTAACGTTTTTACCGCATAATCTGCAGATAAAGTTTGTTGTGGCGTAGAGTACAATGGAGAATGGTGGCCACTTTGGGTTGCATAGCCACTTACCAGATCGTAACTCATTACATTTACCCGGTTTACTAACGGCATTACCTTATCCCATTCAAAGCAAGAGTCGATACAGTTTTTTGTGCCTCCTGCTGCAAAACTAATTTCTGCTTTTTTACCGAGTTTATTTCTCAGTTCTTTAATCAATAAAGTAAAGTTCTGTTTGTCAGCAGGCGTATACCGGTGACCGGGATAACCCGAAACTGCCGGATATTCCCAATCGATATCTATACCATCAGCCTTAAAGAAATCCAATAGTGCTTTGGTGGTTTTGGCGAATGTTTTTCGTCCTTCATCTCTGCTAAATACTTCTGAACAAGAAGCACAGGCGCCCCAGCCACCCATAGCAATCATTACCTTTAAATTAGGATTACGTTTTTTCAGCTCAACCATTTTCGAAATCAAAGCCGAATCTTTAGCCTGCGCAATGTTTAAACTATCGCCCTTTAAATGTCCGAAACTGTAGATGAGGTGACTGATTTTTTCAATCGGGAAACTATCGATGACCGAACCCTGAGCAGTGTAATAAGCAATAACATTGGGTTTAACTGTTTTCTGTGCCTTTAGGTTGCCAGCAAAAAGCATTACCGCCATCAGGCAAATTCTGGGTAGATAACTAATCTTTGTATACACGGGCCAGGCATTTAGGACTATTTTTCTGCTAAAATATTTTGGAGTTCGTTCAATTCAGCTACTTTTTCTGTTGCTCCGGCATTTTCGTAAGCTGAGATTAGGTTTCTGATTACGCGGCGGATGATATCAGTATTGCTGCAGGGTTTATAATACTCAGGCAGAGCTTCTAAGTTAAGCTGACGCAGAAACTGGTCTACATCGTGTTTGCCAAAAATGTTACCCCGGTTAAAGGCATTAATGTAAAAGAGCACACCATACGCTGAGCCTTCTTGTTTGCTATCATCAATATAACCTAGAATAAAATGTTGAGGCAAATTAATACCATACACAGGCAGATCTAACTTTTGGGCTAAAGTAGAGTAAATAATCGCCAATGATATCTGGTTGCCTTTTTTGCTTTCTAAAACCT
>Ga0182008_10000443_pt1 | contig 31475 bp, 20 predicted proteins | sample Sormic07211129_1_FD_120482 | JGI IMG/M metagenome (GOLD analysis project Ga0182008, IMG submission 120482) | Rhizosphere microbial communities from Sorghum bicolor, Mead, Nebraska, USA - 072115-129_1 metaG | ecosystem: Host-associated > Plants > Roots > Rhizosphere | place: USA: Nebraska...
CACACCGTCACCCACTACGGATACGCCCAAGTCCGTGGCTTGGAGGGGAAGGCGTTCGCGCATCTGGTCAAGGTCACGGGGATGAGCCGTGCCGCGGCCCGCAGCCACATCAAGACCGCGTTCACGCTGTGGAACCTGCGTTCGGCCACGACCTGGAAGCTGGATTTGAGCATCCTCACCGACGCCGGGGTCACCCTCAAGCGGCCTCCCCGCGCGGCCGAGCGTCGCGGGGTCGCCGCGGCGACGCTCGCCGCTGAACGCGGCGTCCCGCGGCCTGCTTCCGCTCCGGCCGACGCGGGGGCGATCGCGGCGAGAATCGCCGTCGAACGCGGCATTGCCCTGCCCGCTCCCTCCCCTGCTGATCCCCGGACGGAGTCGCCGACTGGACTACCCTCCACGTCCCGTGCTCCTGTAGCGCCTGGCCCGCGGGGAGAGGCGGCGCCCTCGCTGCTGCGGCGGGTCTTCCGCCGAGGTCGCTGACCGTTGATCGCTAATGGCAGGAGACCTTTGCGGCGCCTCCGACTCGGCGCGGCGATCCGTCGACCGGCTCACCTTCAACGCCGCCCTCATCGAGACCGGCACAGAGTCCTACCGCCGGGCCCGCACCAACGCGAACCAGACCAACGGGATGAAATGCCGACCGTCTGAGGGATCAGGAGCTCAGATGCTCATGCAGCATCTTCCACCCGCCATCCTGCCGCACGATGAGGTTGGTGCCCCGCCCCTGGCCCGACCGCGATGCACCATCGACGACGCCGGTCCAGGCAAACCGATAACGGCACACCGCGACATCGGTCGTGAGTACGGGCCACTCCAGATCTCGGACTTCATACACCTCGTCGAGGATCTTCGCGAATGTCTTCTCGATCGCGGACCGGATCTCGCCGATGCCCCGATACGAGCCGTCCGAGAACCAGTACGTGGCGCCCTCGGCAATGAACGGCACGACGCGCTCGATGTCATGGCTGTTGTTGGCCTGCTCGTACTCGCCCATGAACGACGCGAGTTCAGACTCCAATGAAGTTCGATCCGTCACGACCGCCATCATGCCGAAACTCGAGCATGACCATCGTCACGGTCCACACCTCGCCGCCCCGGTGGGCCCAGCTGAACGCCGACCTACCTGCGTTCGACAGAAGTCGGTTCGCCTAGAGACGCAAAGTGGGCCATGACCTGCAGCTTCATCGCCTCCCGCCCGAATTATCCGTGTCTCTAGGCGCTGGCATTCCCGCTGGTCAAGGAGCTGGCGAGAGAGGCATGATTCTCTGACAATGCCGCAAGATCCGAGGGTGATTCATCAATTTTCGTCACTTTCGTGGGCTCGTCTCGGCGCAGCGCGACGGGGCTCGATACGCGCTATGTGATCGGGTAGCGTGGTGGCAACGTCCCAGCATCAAGGGGCACTTGGCGGTCGTCACCGCGCTGACCGGCGAGAATGTCAGAGCCTAGAGACACGCCCCCTCTCCATGACCTAGTGCATCCCCCCTGGTCAGACCTCATCTTGTGACTCTAGATGATGGGAATTCTGTCGAACCCTGGACCTAGCCAGGTGGTGGCCAGATCGGCGTCGCGGCGGGTGAAGGCGAACCGCATCAGCTGCGGCGACGGCACGGACTGGAGCACAGCGGCCTGACGGACCGCCCACATTCATCGCGCTGGAAGGCAGGACAGCGACAAATACCAACTCGTATGCCGCCCTTTGTATTGCAGACGGTGGTTCAGCCGGTCTCTCGTGCCACGCTGTTCAGGCGCTCCATTCCACCCGTACGGGTTCGCGGGCGGCGGCGAGGGCGCTGTCGAGGTCGGCGAGGCGTTCGGCGAGGGTGGTGGTGGCGACTCGTGGCGGGAGGGCGGCGGAGAATTTGAGGCCGCGGACGGCGCGCGGGTCGACGGTTGGCAGGGTGAGGGAGTCGGGGAGTTCGGCGCGGGCTGTTTTCCAGTCGGCGGGGGAGAGGTCCTGGCGGAGGCGGACGTGGGTGTCGGTGGGGCGCTGCACGGGGTCGGCGAGGTTTCCGAGGGAAGCGGTGAGAGTGGCGTTGGCGCGGTAGCCGGCCCAGGTCCACCAGCGGGCGGCGTCCGCGTCGTGGACCAGCAGGGTGCCGGCCGGGTGCACTTCGTGGGGTGCGCGGTCCATGCGCAGTTCGGCAAGGGTGGCGGTGGCGCGGCGGGTGAGCCGGACGTCGGGGTCGGTGCCGAGGAGGACGTCGCGCATGGCACGGGTGAGGGCGTACGACAGGCCGCGGGCTTCGCTGCCCTGCCATTTGGCGATGCCGCCGTCTTCGACGGGTTCGACGAAGGCGCGGCGACGGGCCCAGTCGATGAAGGTGACCTGCCAGCTGCGGCCGGCCAGGAGGAGGCGGCGCGGGCCTTGGCGTTCTTCGGTGAGGACGGTGGGGTCGGTGGTGCCGATCTCGGTGCGTCCGGCGAGCACGGTGAACTCGGGTGGTGCGGTGAAGGCGGCGGTCAGTTCCATGAAGTGCCGTCGGCCGAAGTGTTTCTCGGCCTCGGGGCCGATGAACAGCATGCCGCCGTCGCTGTCGAGGAAGCCGCCGTCGACCAGGTGGGATAGGAGGGGGGCGGCGGAGCGGTCGAAGGGGGCGAGGCCGTTCCATTGTTCGGGCCACAGCCGGTCGCCGATGCGGTGCTCCTGGAGGGTGACGGCGAGGAGTTGCTGTGCGACGAGGTGGCGGGGCGAGGGCGGCGGGGTCACGGGTTCGACCCAGCCGCGGGCCCACAGGGTGAGCAGGCCGGCGGCTTGGAGCAGCGTGTCGGGGCGGGTGGTGAGGAACAGGCAGTTTCGGGACGTTCCGGTGCGGCGTCCGGTGCGGCCGATGCGCTGCAGGAAGGAGGCCACGGTGCTGGGTGAGTCGATCTGGATGACGCGGTCGAGATCGCCGACATCGATGCCGAGTTCGAGGGTGGAGGTAGAGACGATCACGCAGTCGCGGGCTTCGGCGAAGGCTTGCTCGGAGCGTGCGCGTTCTTCGGTGGAGAGGGAGGCGTGGGAGAGGAACACGGTGACGTCGCGGGCTCGTAGTGCCGCACCGAGTTCTTCCACCTGCTTGCGGGAGTCGCAGAAGACGAGCCGCTTTTCGCCCAGGTGCAGGGAGGAGATCACCTTGGCGGCGTTGGCGAGGGATCCGACGTAGTCGAGCTCTACTTCTCCTGCGGGGCGCGGGAGGTCTTCGGAGCCAGCTGTCGCGGTGCCGGTGGTGGCGGGCAGGGTGACGCTGGGGGCGACGACCCGGCCGCGGCGGTCGGCGGGGCGTGCGCCCTGGAGCCAGGTGAGCAGGGTGTCGGGGTTGCCGACAGTGGCGGAGAGGCCGATGCGCTGGATGCGGTGGCCGGCCAGTCGCTCCAGGCGTTCGAGCACGGCGAGCAGGTGCCAGCCACGGTCGTCCCCGGCGAAGGCGTGCACCTCGTCGACGACCACGGCGCGCACACGGCCCAGCATGTGCGAGTGGTCGGTCTTGACGCTGATGAGCATCGCTTCGAGAGACTCGGGTGTCGTGAGCAGGAAGTCAGGGGAATCGGTGCGGATGCGGCGGCGTACGGACTCAGGGGTGTCGCCGTGCCAGAGCGCGGCTCGGCGTCCCAACCACTGGGCATAGCTGTCGACCCGGTGCACCAGGTTGTTCAACAGCGCTTTGAGGGGGGCCAGGTAGAGCACGGAAGTGCCGGTCCAGCGCTTTTCCCGCATGGCGGACAGCAGCGGGAAAGTGGCAGCCTCCGTCTTCCCGCCTGCCGTCGGCGCGAGCAGGATCGCGTCCTCGCCGTCCATCAGCGGATGCACAGCGGCCTTTTGCAGGGGGCGCAGATCGGGCCACCCGAGCGTGTTGACGATGTGGTGCAGGACGACCGGGTCGAGGCGTTCCACCGGGTCGGTGCCGCGCGGCTGATCCTGCACGTTTTGACTCCTGCACTGATCCGTCAGAGTTCGGGACTTCGCGAAAAGGGCCTTCAGAGCTCGAGGTCGAGGTCGTCCGCCGAGGCCGCCTGCGCGGGCGCGGCGAAGTTCCGTTCGGTTGCGGTGAGTTCGCCGCTGCCCACCGTCAGCTTGTAGTGCGCGCGCGGGTCGAAGTCGGAGAACTGGTCGATCCGGTCGAGCACATCTCCGACCAGCTTCTTCAGGTACAGCCGTGGGGCTACTCCGACCTTTCCGCCGAGGGCCCCGCCCACGGCCCGTGCCAGGTCGGTGAGGTAGGCGTCGTCGGCGAGCTGCTTGATCCGGTCGGGAGACTGGGAGCCTTCGGCGAACAGGTCACGGATGGTGGCACCCAGGCCGGTCAGTGACTCCTCGGTGAATCCGGGCAATCGGATTTGGACGGCCCGAGGGTTGTCGAAGCGGGGGTCCGTGGTGAAGTCGGTGGCGAGGCGCTGGGCGAGCGGTGCGAGGCGCTGTACACCCTGCTGTCCGTCGTAGAAGGCGGGCGTGCCGGTGATGACGAGGTACAAGCCGGGGAAGCGGCCGGAGTGGACCTCGTCGATGAGCTGCCGCAGCGCGTTGAGTGCCTTGTCACGGGCATCGGAGCGGACCCGTTGCAGGGTCTCGACTTCGTCCAGGACGAGGACGAGTCCCGCGTGCCCGGCGTCCCGGAGCACGGTGAGCAGGCCCTGCAGGAAGCCGAAGGCGCCGAAGTGGTCCAGCTCCCCGCGGACTCCTGCGCTGCGTCGGGCGGCTGCGGCGACGTGTGGCTGGCCGCCGAGCCAGGCCATGACCGCAGCAGCCGTGGCCTCGTCTCCGGCGTCCAGGGACTGCTTGTATCCGCGCAGCGCGGTGGCGAACGCGGGGGCGTGCCGGGACACCTCAGCAAGGCGGGCGGTGAGCAGCTTCTCCACGGCCTGCGGAAGCTCGTTCTCGCTCGCTCCGTCGGCGAGTGCGTCCTCCTCCAGTGCGTAGAACCAGGCGTCGACAACCGGCCGCAGGGCGCTGGGCGGAAAGCTCGCCGTGGTCAGGCGCTCGGTGAGCCGCCGGTAGACGGTCTCCAGCTTGTGCAGGGGCGTCTCGGTCTCCGACACCTGTACTTCGGCCACGGCGAAGGTGCGTCGTTTGGCGCGCTCTTGGAGCCAGCGGGTGAAGAAGGTCTTGCCGGATCCGTACTCGCCACGCACGGCCTTGAACACCGAGCCGCCAGCGGCGACGGCGTCCAGCTCCTCGTCAACTGCCCGCTCGAAGCGGCCGAGGCCGGTGGCGAGCAGGTCGAGGCCGCTCTCGGGGACGGCGCCGCGCCGCAGCGCGTCCACCACGGAGCGCCGTCGAACGGCCCCGACCGGGGTGGCGGCCCCGGATGCTGAAGATCCAAACGCGTTCACTCGGACAGTCTCCCATCCGGCCGCTCACCCAGCCGGACACCGATGCGAACTCCCGGCCACCGACACGCGGACCGGGCAGGCGGGGAAGCTGGCCCGCCCGACGCAGCCGCTGTACGCCGGTTCACAGCCCGAACTGCTCGATCAGCTGGGCGCGATGCAGACGCAGGGTGCGGTTGTCGGGAAGGATCTCCAGGATCTGAGCCCCGTCGTAATTGAGAACCTGGGCCAGGGTCGCAGCGAAGCCGGAGGCACGGGTCGCGGGCTGGCCCGCTCGTTCGGCAAGAGCGGTCATCGGCAGGGTGCCCGCCTCGACGAGCGCGACCAGCGCCTTCGGCAAGACGGTCTTATCGCGTGGCTTCCGGGCGAGCAGATCCAGCTGTGCCTGGTACAGCTCGGTGGCCATGAGACGCTCGACCAGAGTGACAGCAGGGTCTTCGGACTGACCGGAGGAGGGCGTGGTCTCAGGCTCGGCCGCGGAGCCAGCGGGTTCCTGCGGTGCGGGGGGCGGCGCCACCTCGTCCTCGCCGAACAAACCGATGGCCCCCTCGGGCACAGGCGGGGCGGCCTTCCTGCTCTGCTTGCGGCGCGTGCCCGCCACGGAGGCGCCAGGGGCCCCAGTGTCAGCTTCATTCTCGGCGCCGACCTCGACTGCGCCACCGCCCTCGGCGTCCTCCGTCCACCAGGAGGGCGTCGGGTCGCTCAGCTCCCGCCATCCGGTCGGCGGCTCGGCGCCGAAGGGCAGCAGCGCGAGCAGCGGAATGGTGAACTCGGCGAGAGTCGCCCCGCCGTGGTAGCCCGCCTTAAGCGCGGTGTACCGGGTGTCGTGGTCTCGCAGCGCGACGATCCGCGCTCCGGGTTCCGGCCAGACCACCCGTGGTCCGGACAGCTCGATCTCGGCCGGTGTGACGGCTCCGCCGGGGGTGCGGTGCCGGGCCGACCCTATGGTGCCGGCGGCCGTGTCGATCTTGTTGCCGCGCCGCTCGATCACATGGCCGTGGTCGGAGGTGAGGAGCACGGTCATGCCGTTCGCGCGAGCGGCCCGCAGCAGCGGGTCCAGGCCGGCGATCTCCTTAGCCTGCCATGCGCCGTCGCCGAGTTTCTGCTCCTTGGCGAGGCGGTCGTCGACGGTGTTGAGGACGACCGCGACATGGGTGCCTTCGTCGGCGAGGGCTTCGGCGAGGGCGGTGGAGAAGGGCGAGCCGGTGTCGGGGCCGCGCAGGTCGTCCTTGTGGAAGACGGCCGCCGGAGCTCCGTTCCAGCAGGGGTGCTGGGGGAAGAGCCGTTTCTCGTCGCTCTGGTCGCCCTTCATCAGGGTGCCCGCAAACAACGAGGTGCGGGACACGGCGGTGAGAGTGGGCAGCGCGGCGGCCACGCCACGCCGGAGGGGCGCTCCGGTCGCCTCGGGCAGCGGGTCGAACTCCGCCCACTGTCCGCGCAGTTCTTCGCCGAGCTCGGCTGCTATCGCCGCACTCATCCCGTCGATGAGGAGGAGCAGGACCCGTCGGCCGGGGCAGGCTACGACGGGTGCGACGACGCGGTTCAGGAAGCTCTCCACGGTGAGCATGGCGCCGGGGGCGGTGCCGTCCGCGGTCCACACCGCGAGCCGCTCGGAGAACGCACGGTCCAGCTCGCGGCGCTTGTCCCGCGCCTGGGCGCCGATCCGGCTGTACGCGCCGGCGAGTACCTCGTCCGAGTCGCCGCCCGCTTCCAGGTGTTCCAAGGCACGGTCCACCCAGCCAAGTTCGCGGATCTGGCGGGCGGTGCCCTCGGCCACCGAAGTGACGTCGGCCCCGGGCTGGCCGGCGAGCCACTGCCGCAGCCGCGCCGCCATCCGTACACGCTCGATACGGGCCGTGGTGGCGCCGTCGGCGGCCAGGGCATGGTCAGCCAGCGCGGTGACGGCGGCTGTGACCGTCTCCGTGCTGCCGTCGGTGAGAACGCGGCCTGCGGCGGTGAAGCGGGCGTCGAGTCCGGCCGGGAGCAGCGGGCTGGCAGCGGCGGCGGCCTGTGCCCCGAACTGGGCGACGAGCTGTGTGGCCCGGGTCAGGACCGGGTCGGCGAGCCGGTGCTCGACCCGGTCGATCAGGCTGCGGACGTACGCCTCGCCGCTGTGTCCGAAGGAGGCCAGGAGCCTGTCGAGGTCGTCGCCCTGGGCTGGCGGCTGTTCGCCGAGCCACCGCTCGGCGCGCCCCCGCGCCCGGTACAGGTCGTGGTCGGCCTCCGCGTGCCCCCATAGGGCGGCGCAGACGACCGCGTACGCGGCTGCGTCCGCTCCGTGCTCGGCGTCCACCAGGGCGGTGATGATCTTGCCGGTGGATCCGCCTTGTTCGGGTTCGGCGAGGAAGCGGGCCAGGCCGGCCCGTTCCGGTCCGCGCAGGTCGCGCAGGAGTTCGGGGCCGCCAGGGGTGAGGGTCCACCGGAACAGCGCGACAGGGTCGATGCGGTCTCCGTCGTCACGGGCGGCTGGCCCGCCGAGCGCGTCCGTGTCGTGGCGGCCGAGCCTGAGCCGGCGCCTGGCCAGCCGTGTGAGGGCCTCGTCGCGGGAGAACACTCCCTTGCCCAGCGAAGGCCAGCCGCGGGTGGCGGCCGCGTCCAGGAGCGCTTCGGCCGCCCAGGTCTCGCCGCGCAGCCGCCCGTCGAGGCCGCCCGCGTCGAATGCCTCCTGCACGACCTCCCAGTTGTCGACGGACCGAATCCTTCCGCCGTAGACCCGGGCGAGCAACCCCGGGTCGAGGTCGGTGTCCTCGCAGTCGGTGAGGACGACCAAGACCTTGGGATCAGGAGGAGTCGCCGCGTCGAGGTGGCCCACGATCTGCTCGTGTACGGCGAGCACCGAGGGCGCGACGGCCACCCGCGCCCGCAGCCCGCCCGCCGTCTGCTGCACGGCCGGTCCGTCCCAGGCGGGATCAGCCCGCAGCAGCAGGACTCGGACCGCGCCGTCGCCGAGCCGGCTGCGGGCCGCGAGGTACTGGCGGACAGTTCCCGCGGGCAGCCGCGCGGGACCGGCGGTCGCTGACGCTGTCGTGACGGTGTCGGACATCAGTCGACGACCTTCCAGACGACCTCGACGGTGGCGTTGGGGTACTCGGCCGCGAGCGCCGCGATCTCCGCCTGCAACTCGGCGGCGGCCCGTGCGGCGGTAGTCCTCCCGCCGCCGGAGCGGGCCACGGACCGCGACGGGGTGCGGGGCCCCGGCTGTGCCACTGGCTCCGGCAGCACCTGCGGGTGGGCGGAGCCGCCGTTCAGGTCCACACTGTCGGAACTCGGCATCGGGATGGCGGGTGGTTGCGGGCGCTCGGTTGCGCTCTGCCGGGACCTCAGCAGGGACAGCACTTCCCGGCCGCCGGCATTCAGCACTCCAGGCAGGTCAGGGTAGTCCCCCGGATCGCCGGCGGCGGCATCCCGCACCCGTTCCAGGACGGCCGCGCCCTCCACACCGAGAGTGTCGGCCAGGCCCAGCTGATCCCAGCTGGTGTTCTGCAGCGCGGCGGCGACCTTCCCGGCGCTCTTGAGGGACATCCCGTACCGGTGTGCAGTGAAGTCGCCGAGGTCGAAGCGTGCGAGCCGGTCAACGACGGTCTTGGCCTCGATGCTGGTTTCCGTCACCGACTTCACCAGCTCCTGCGCCCTCCTGGCGAGGACGAGGCGGGGCGAGTCGTCGTCGAGGCAGAGGAAGGCGCGGTGCTTCTCCAGTTCCCCGACGAGCCGCCCGGCGTCCTGGGCGAGCGCCGCGGCCGCCTGCTTGATCTGTCCGGCGAACTGATTGACGATCCGCCCGCGCCGCAGTTGCGGCGCCCGGTCCCCGAGAATGGTCTCGTACCGCCTGCGCGCCTCTGCCCAGTCTTCCTCACGGGGCAGAGGCTGCTCGCGCAGGGCATAGTCCCGCTTCAACTCGTGCGGAGCGGGCGCGGGTTCGACCGGGACTCCGCCACGCACCCACACCCGGTCGGTTGCCTCCGCGTAGGCAGCGGCGAGCAGCCGGCGCAGCGGCTCGGGCAGGCCGCGCGGTTCGGGAAGGTCGCTCCAGTCGGAGAGCTTGACCAGGGTCGGTTCGGCGATGCCGTCCCGACGTGCCTGGCTGGTGAAGTGGTCGGGCCAGGCGGTGGACTGCCGGTAGTACGCCTCCCGCATGGTGCCAAGGCCCAGACCGCCCGCGATCCGCGCCACGGTCTTACGGTCCTTGCCGTCGACCTCGACCTGGCCGTCACGGTCCTCGGCGGCCTTGCGTACGTACTCGAAGACGGTCCTGATCTCGGCGGGCTTCACGGGCTTGCCGGTGCCGTCGGGGTCCAGATCGGGGTGGGCGGGGTACTGGTGGGCGAGCAGCTTGCCGACCAGGTCGCGCGCGGCGGCATCCAGCGGCGCGCCGAGCGGAAGCCGAAGCTCGGGCACATCTTGCTGGGCGACCAGGTGGGTGTCGAAGCCGAGGTCGACGACCCCTTCCTGCTTCTGCGCGAGCCCGTATGCCTGCCGCAGCCCCTGGGTGACGCGCTCGGTGAGGATGTCACGCTGCGACTGCAGCATGCTCTTGGCGCGCGCCTTGTCGTCGGCGTTGAGGCTGCGTGCGAAGTCGGAGTCGAAGCGGGCCTCGTCGGCGAGGGCCTTGTCGATGACGACGAGACGCTCGAAGTCGCCGCGGGAGGCGTCGGTCAGGTGGGTGGGCAGCCAGGCCACAGTGCGCGAGTTGCCGCCCGGCTTCTCCCGCAGGGCACGCAGCCGTTGCAGGTCGTCCATCGGACCGAACTCGCCCTCGTCGTACGGAAAATCGACGACGAGCCGCCAGGCGTCGTCCTGGCTGGGCCGCAAGGCCGCCTCGGACAGCGAGTCGACGTCGGCGACGTTGCCGAAGACCACCTCGACCTGCCGCTCGGTGCCCTTCCACACCAGGTCCAACACGTCGTACGCGTCAAAACCTCCGGGCCCGTCACCGACTGCGAGCGCGTCCTTGAGCAGGCTGCGCATCTTGGCACGCCGGTTGCCAAGGTTGTTGTGGACCTGCGCGTTGGCCAGGACGGCATCCAGGTCGACGCCGGTGAGCTCCAGGCGGGCCACCGCACCCGGCCCGGTACCGATGATCTTGATCTCGGGGAAGGTCGCCGCCCACTCCTTCGCCTTCTGCTCCAGCCGGCCGACCTCGGTGCCCGCGATGCGAGTGGTGATGGAACCGTGGTTGAGGGCGTGCAGCCGCGCCAAGGTGAGGTCGGCGAGCGCGGGCACACTGGGCGCGAGCGCGGACAGCAGCAGGGTCTGCAGCAGCCGGCTGTCGCCGGTGAAGTCGCGGCAGCGGGCAGCGAGCTGCGGGTCACCGAGTGTCTTGGGGCGGCGTCGGTACGCCTCCACCTGGTCCTCGGTGACCTGGTTGGTCTTCAGCAGGTACGGGCGCAGTTTGTCCCGGTACAGCTTGTCGGCGGCCTCGAAGTGGACGCTGGTCTCCCCGCTGAACGCCTTGTCCCCGCCGCCCGCGATCGCCGGGTACAGATCGCCGAGCGGCACAAGCTGCCCGAGCCGCCAGTCGTCGCGGTGGTCGACGAGCAACTGGCTCATCAGCTTCAGGCCGGTGCGGGAGCGCTGCAGCGCGGCGGAGATGTGCACCAGGGTGTCCATGAACGCCGGCGGGAACGGGTACGTCCGCCTAAACGCGTCCTCGTCCGCACCGGTCGTGGACTTGTCGTGGCCGAGAAGGGTGTCCCACACGTCCGGACCGAGCTTCTTGGCCTCGGCGAACGCCGCCTCCACCTTTGACTCGGCCTCGGGGGTAGCGGGCGTGAGCAGGCGGGCCTGCGCGATCTGCGGGAGGTTGCGGTCCTCCAGAACGATCTTGTCGAATCGACCGCCGCTGAGCTTCAGACTGTCCTGCACGGCAGCCTCGGCGGCCCCCGACATCTCCTCGCCAACCAGTTCGCGCAGGTCACGCTGGCGGGCGATGAACGACACCACCGGGATGGCGCGCCGCTCGTCGCCACCCTCCACGAAGTTCGTGATCTTGTCGGCTTCGCGTGAGACGAACCTCTGGTCGTGGATGCGGGAGGCCAGCCACAGGATCAGCTCGTCCATGAACAGGACGAGCCCGTCGTAGCCGAGGGACTTGGCGTGCGCGGCGATGATGCCGAGCCCCTTGTCCAGAGAGACGAATCCGTCGGCGTTCTCGGATGCGTTGCGCGAGAACGACGGGAACAGGGTCTGGGTGAGGTCTTGTACGAGACGGGCCCGTAGCTCCCGCGGCGTGGCGGGGTTCTCCAGGTCGAGGCTTTTGGTGTTCTCGTGCTCCTCCGGCGCGTTCACCGCCTGGTCCAACAGATCGGTGGTCCAGGCGAAGGAGTCGCCCCAGTCGTCCATCTGGCCGTCGACGGCGTCAGCGAGTTGTTCAATCACACGGTCGTCGCCGTTGCGGCGGCGCTGCTCGGCGAAGTCTTCGAAGAGCCCGTCGGTCAGGTAGACCTGCGGCAGCGGGCAGCCGGGGTGCAGTTTGCGTACGTGCTCCACGTACTTGCCGAGCACACGTTGTTCCAGGGACTTGGAGCCCAGCATGTGGTACGGCACCAGCAGGAACTTGCGATCGTCCGCGTCCAGCCAGGAGTGCCGGGCCCGCACCGGGTCGAGGTCGCCGCGCTCCCGGGCGGCCTGGTTCCGCGCCAGCAGCGCGTAGAGCACTGCCATGAAGTGCGACTTACCGGAACCGAACGAGCCGTGCAGATAGGCGGCCTTCGACGAGCGGCTGTCGAGCGCAGCCTTGATCAGGTCGAGGGCCTCGTCGAAGTTGCCGAGCAGCCGGTCGGTGACGACGTAGTCCTTCAGCGCTGCCTCGGCCCCCTCGGGGGTGACCGCCTCGTTCAGCTTCAGCACGAAGTCGGAGGTGGACACCGACTCCGGGATGTCGATCAACTCCCGCAGCAGGGGCCGGTCCTCAGGGCGAGGGTTCCTGTTCATGAACGCCATGGTGTCTTAGCTCCTCGCCCTTGATCAGTCAGACTCTGCGCCGGTGACGGCATCGGTGACGGTGTCCACGTTGGACGCCTGGACGGCGGCCCTCGCGCCGGCGCGCTTCTTCGGTGCGGCGGGGGTCTTCACGCCGGACCCGCGGGTGGTGGCGGCCGGGCGCCAGGCACGCAACGCGTCATCCGTTAGCCCGAGTTCGCCCTGCTTCTGCTGTCGAAAGGCCAGGATTTCGGCGGCTGGCGACGCCCCGAACTCCGGGTCGTACTGGCCGTACCACTGCTCCAGCCACGGCTGCAGCTCAAGCAGCCCGGCCAGGTACGGCACGAGTTCGTCGTCACCGAGACCGGTCTGCTGAATGTACGAGGCGAGCGCGAGAGCCTGCTCCAGGTGGTTCCAGCCAGCCCACCCGTACAGCTCCGGCGACTGCGCATTGGCCGTGCCGTACGACACGAACCGCTCCTTGGACACATCCAGCTTGCCGCGCGCACGCCAATAGCTCGGCTTCAGGAAGTCCGCCGAGGTGTACTTCGGTGGCACAGGCGTCCGCTCACGGACCTTCCGCTTGGCGGGCTCATCCGGCGCGGCATCCTCCTCCCGCTGGAGGTCCCAGACGTGCTCCCAGTCGGCACGCTTCTTCAGCCCGGAGGGCTTGTACCGCAGCGCGGATACGAACGGCACGTGCTCCTCGGAAAGCAGCTCCCGCACGGTCTTCACGAGGTCCTGCCGGGGCGCGTACAACTCGGCAACAGACGTGAAGTCCTCGTCGGCGGAGAGGGTTTCGGCAAGACGCGGGAGGGTTGTGACGGTGGGGTTGCCGCTGGGGTCGAACCAGTACGCGCGGTCCTCGACCCGGTCGAGCAGCCAGGACCTCAGCGCCTTCTGCCGCATCGTGTCCCAGCCCTCCGTGGCCCAGCGCCTCTTGTACTCCGGGCGCTCAATCATTCCGATGGCACGGTTCGACTCGATGACCTCGATTCGCCTCTGCACGAGCGCCTGATAGTTGGCGGGCCAGTGCGCGGGGATCTCCGTGATTTGCGTCGAGCCGTGTCGCTGGAACCACTCGCCACTGGCCTCACCGGTCGTGACCCGTCGAGCGAGCACAATCTCGAAAGCCCGCTCGCCGAGGGCAAGTTCGGGCACCGCGGAGGTGTCGGGCAGGCGCAGATCCTCGGAGTGAAGGTCGTAGAGCGAGTACACCTGCCAGTCCAGCTCCTCCTGGAGAGCGATCATGCGAGCGCGGGTGGAGTTGTAGTGGGCCTCGGCCTCACGAAGCGCGGCGGCGGTGGGGGCGTCCTCGGCGGCGAGCGCAGCGGGCGATGTCGCGGCGAGTTGCTGGGCGAGGGAATCGAGCTCGGTGGCGAGGGCGGTTGGGTATTCAGCAGGAAGAGGGAATTCCTCCAAATTGGTACCCGTGAACTCGTAGCGCTCTTCCCAAGCTTCGCTTTGGATTCCCCGGCCCAAACCGCTACCCCCCTTCGCTTGGCTCACCATTTTCAGCCAGAACCCAGCGGTGGAGCTATTGAGCAGCCCAAGCAGCCGTACATGCTCCTCCTCGCTCGCCCCCTCGCGCAGCTTGATTACAGGAGCGTGCTTGTTGAAGATGCTGCCGCCTCGATCCAAGACGAAGTGGTTCTGCGTCGCCACGAAGGCGAACATCAGGGAGAGCGGCGTTGCATAGGCAGACGACGTGTACTGCATGTACTCCCACCATTCGCGCCCTGCATCCGCCATATCGCCCTGGAATGTCCGACGTTCGCGTAGGTCAGTGCGGAATGCCCACAGTTCTTCCTGCAATTGCTGCCGGTCAATCCCCTCCGCGTAGGGGAACCAGATCCGGTTACTCGCCTTCGAGCTCCAATCCCTTACTCCGTCGCCGGTCAGGAACGGGCGCAGCGCTGTCTGGTCCGCTTTGGTCTGGTAGGTCTGTCGGATGGGCCTCACGTAGGCATCGTCAGCGCCAACTCGTACTGCCCGTCCAATGCCTGGGTCGATCGCATGAAGCAGAGTCTCCGGCGCCTTCTCGGACAGTGTTTCGAGAAGCTCTCGTCCGCCGTCTGCGAGTACCCAAGGCTGTTTCGCGAAATACCGTCCGCGTTCCAGATCATCCACGGACACCCACTGCCCCACACTCCCAGGCTGGTCGATCTGTTCCGTGATCGCCCGCCAGACGAGTCCATCCTCCGCCTTCTCCGGAGCCGCTGGCTCCCCCTGAACGCTCCGGACGGTGCGGATGGTTGGCCGGCGGGCGCCCGTGTAATCCAGCGGGCGGCCGACGAGGATGACCGTCGGCGTCCCATGCCCCGGGATGTACGCCCCCGACGTGTCGATGACCTCTGTCAGTTCGACCTGATCCCGGAAGAAGCTCTCGATCAGCTTCGTCCCGAACTCTCTCTTCATGAACGAGTTCGCCGTGATCTGGCCGACCATGCCGTAGCCGAGCCCGGACTTCTCCTCACCTCGAATTGCAAGCTCGAAAAAGCGCTGCGCGAACGGGACCGACAGCGCGTACGTACCCGCGCACGCGTCGTACAGCTTGCGATACAGCTCGTTGAGTGTCTTGTCCTTGACTGTGATGTACGGAGGATTCCCCACCACCACGTGGTAGCGGCCCCGGTTCAGGATCTGCGGGTACTCGAACACGTCCTCCGTGCTCAGCGCGTAGTACGGGTCTTCGGCGTCGCCCGATTCCACACTGTCGACAAGGCTCAGCTGCTCGTCGCCGAAGAGTCCCTCCTGCCGGTGCTCCGTCGGCAGCAGCGAGTCGCCCACCGCGAGCTGGATCGGCCACTCGTATTGCCGCGCCTCTGCGAACGTCCGCATGCCGCTCGAAGCCATCGCCGCGACCAGCAGCCGGAAACGGGCCACCGCGACTGCAAACGGGTTGAGGTCCACCCCATGCACAGACTCCAACGCTGCCCGCACCCGTTCGTACAGGCCGACTTCGGGTCGCTGCGACGCCCACATCCGCACAAGCCGCCGGAATGCGCCGAGCACGAAGTGGCCGGACCCGCAGGTCGGGTCGATCATCTTCAGCTCTTCGAAGCCGAACTCTCGCACTGCCGGGGTCATCGTTCGGTCGAGGATGAACTCCTCCACGAACTCCGGCGTCTGCAGCAGCGCGTACGTTTTGCGGGCTGCCTCGCTCAGGTCCTGGTACAGGTCGCCCAGGAACCGGGTGTCCCAGCCCTCGGTGCCATCCTCGCTCAGCGGGTCACTGAAGTCGTGCACGAGGATCGGACCGCCCGCCCCCTCGTCCCCGCTGGCCTCGTCGGCGCGCTGCTCCCGCCAGAATGCGAGCAGCGCGCCGGCGCCGTCGTGCGACAGCGGGATCTGGTAGAGCGGGTTGTGGCCACGATCGAAGAGCAGACGTCCGGCCTGCCCGGCGCCCAGCTCGGCGAACGCCGTCTCCAGCCATCCGCGGTACGTCGGGTCGGCGTCCTTCTCCAGGTATTCCTCGAACCGCGCCTGGGCGGTCTCCCGCCCCGCCACGTCGGGGGAGGTGATGTACGGCTCGGCAATCAGCCGGTTGTCCTCGCTGAAGCGGACGAAGACTGTGCCGAGCACCCAGGCCACTGCCACCTGGGTAACGCGCTCGCCGAGCCAGGCGTTCCACGTCGCCGCCGTACGGCCCAACCTCCGCGCCTGCTCATACTCGCCGCGCAGCCGTGTTCCGACCTCGGGGACGGCTTTGACCTGCTGCTCCAGGTCGGTCTCTGCCGCCTTGACCTGCTTTTGCAGGTCGGCGAGGAGGCTCTTGCGGTCGATCACGAACGGCTCCTGTGGAGAAAACGGAGAGGGCGGAAGAAGATCAAGTCAGAAGGAGAAGGAGGTCAGGCATCCGGCGCGAGGTGTTTGCGCGTAACCCAGGCGTCGGGCACGACGATCCACTCGTCGAACCCCGCCTGGTACGGCACGCTCTGCCCGGCAAGCCGCGGCGCCCGTGCCGGGTCGGACTGCGCAACGAGCAGCCACAGCGGGCTACCGCCCTGCCGTGCTTCCTCCGCGAGCCGGCCGAGCAGGTCCAGCGCGTCGTACCGGGCGAGCACCGCCGTGTCGGTGAGGAGCAGCGGACCGTGCCCCTGCGCCAGCGTCTCTCGCAGCCGCGGTTCGATGCGCCCCCACGCCTTGTCGGTACGGATGCGCAGCTGCTGGTGGGCCCGGCTGCCCGGTTCGGCGGCGTCCGCCTTGAGGACGGTCTCCCAGGTCGGACGGGCCGACTCACCGACCACGCTGCGCAGTTCGTCCACGAAGAGTCCGGTCAGCGACACCGGCCGCGCCCCGTACGGCTCGACGGCCAGCCGCCGCATCGCGTCCTCGGCGCCCCTCTGGGGCACGGTCAGCACCCGGAAGCCGTCCTGCTGCGCCGAGTGTGCAAGCCGCTGCTCGGCTTTGACCGCGGCGGCGACGGCCGCGTCCGCGTCGTACTGGGTGGGGGCTGAGCGGCGCGCCGCCGAGGCACCCCAGCTCGCCGAGGACAGCCCGGCGGTGGCATCCCCGGACGGACGGTCCGGGATGAGACGGAGCACCTTGTCGTAGCGGGTGGCCAGCTTCAGCTCGAAGCCGGCCTGCTTCAGGTCGCGGACCAAGGCGCTGCCCGTCGGCAGCTCGCGTGGAGCCAGCGGATCGGCGCCCAGCTCGGGGAAACGGGTGGCGACCCGCTTGTGCAGGGCGTCAACCGTCAAGCCCGGTTGCCGCTCCTCCTCGACGCCCAGCTGCACGGCGACCACACCGGCCTGGGTGATCCTCAGCGCGCGCACCAGGTCCAGGTCACGCGGGTAGATCTCCAAACGCGGGGTGAGGGCGGCCCGGGTGGAGGCGGCGACCGCGATCTCGGCGGTGCGGCGCTCGTCCCAGCCCAGGCTGCCCGGCGGCCGTCGCACCGCGTCCAATTCGGTGAGTACCGTGCTTGCCGTCGGCAGGGATTCGAGTGCCGCGAGCCGGTCGGCCCGCGCGCCCAGGTTGAGTGCGTAGTCCTGCAGGGCGGGCAGCGTCGGGGTGTCCGGGCCGTCCACGCCCTCCCGGACGTCCAGGGCGAGCAAGCCGAGCACCGGATCGGCGCCCTTGGGCATCCGGGCGTGGAAATAACGGAATAGCGGCGGGGACTCGTTGTCGTAGCTCTCTCGTTCCACCATCGCGCGCAGCAGTGACAGGGCGAGCGCGCGCCGGTCACGCCGCTCCACGTGCTGGGTGCCGCGCCGGGCGATCAGCGCGTCGGCGAGTTCGATCACCGGGGCCACCCGGCCGCGCTCGGCGAGGAGCTCCACCACCTGCTCGCGCAGCAGCCCCAGGGCCGGGTCTTCGTACCAGCGCTCGCGAACCTTCTTGACGATCTGCGGGATACGGCCGGCGGTCAGCCCCACCGCGTCGGCGACGTCCCGCTGCCGGACCCACGCCAGGCCCTCGGGCAGCCTGCCCGCCTCGTCGGGCAGCCGCAGCAGCAGTCGGATTGCCTCCCGCTCCTTGGCGTTGGAGCGGGCGCTGCCGCCGGACGGCCTCGGCACCAGGCGGGCGGCGAGCGCGTCCAGGCTCAGTGCGCTCAGCGGCTGCGGGTCGGCGACATCTCCGCCGCCGACGGCGGCCGACTCGGCTACCACCTGTTCCAGTTCGTTGATCTCCTGGCCAGCGGCCTTGCGTGCCTCCGCGCTCAATGGCGCGGGGGCAGCCTTGCCGAGGCGGAGGTTCCACTCCTTCTGCCGGCGCTGGATCTCCTCCCGGGTACGCGAACCCATGCCCGGCGCGGTGAGGAACTTCCTCGCCGAGTACTCCAGCACGTCCCCGACGGTGTTCAGCCCCATGGCGAACAACTGAGACTGCGCGGAGAGCGTCAGGCCCGCTACGGACAGAGGCGTCGTACGGTCGGCCCTCGCCGCCTGCTGGTCACGAACCTCCTCGGCGGACGCGTCGTCGTCCTCCCGACCGATCTGCGGTCCGGATTCCCGCGCGGCCGCGGCGCTGTCCGCTGAACCGTGCCCGGAGCTCGGGGCCGTCGTCCGCTGCGCGTCGAGGAAGAGTGCCTGCCAGGCACGCTCCATCAGCTTCAGGTCCGAGAACCGGTCCTTCACGTCCCGGGCCAGGGCCTTACGGAAGAATGCGACCAGGCCGTCGCGCACCGCCGGCTCGAAGGCGTCGGCCGCGAGCTGCGGGTACGGCCACTCCTTCGGATCGGTCTGCCGGGCCGTGATTCCGCCGTCGCCCCATCGGGGCAGCTCGTTCGATGCCATTTCGTGCAACGTCACGGCCAGTGCGTACCGCTCGGCGTGACCGTCGTACGAGCCGCGCGTGATGATCCCCAGGAACGGGTCGAGGTAGCCCTCGGTGCCCGCATCGATCTCCCTCGCCGGGTATCCGGCGAGGGAGAAGTCGATCAGCACGAGCTGCCGGGTGCCGTTCGGACGGATCCGGATCGCGATGTTGTCCGGCTTGAGGTCGCGGTGCCAGATTCCTTCCGCCTCCAGGTGCTCCACCGCGCCGAACAGGTACTTCCCGTACGCCTCCAGCTGGTCCATGCCCAGGCGGCCGTTGTCCCGTAGCTGACGGGCGACGGTGTCCTCACGCCGCCTGGGTCCCTTCCCGTCGCCACGGTCCTGCTCCTTCAGCTCGCGGCTGTCGCCCACGTATTCGAGAGCGAGCACCCGACGACCCGCGAGAGTGAGCGGCTCCCGCTCATACAGCGCGATGATGCTGGAATCCCGGTGGATACGGCCCAGAACCTCGGCCTCCCGGTCCAGCACCCCATGCTTGGCCTCGCTCAGCGCCACCTTCAGCACTGCCACCGGCAGGGTGCCGCTGCGCCGGGGCTCGCCCGCGAGATCCCGCACCAGGAACGCCCGCGAGGTCGATCCCGTGCCGAGCCGACGCACCACCTCCCAGCGCCCTGCCAGTACGTCTCCGGATACCGCCTCCAGCGGGTCCTTCTCCGGCTCACCCTGATCCTTGTCCGTCTCCGATGCCGGCCCACCGCCCTCGCCCGCACCCGCAGCCGCGTTCCCGCCGGTGGACTCCTTTTCGGTGAATGCCTGCTCGACGTACTCCAGCATTTCCAGGAAGTCGTCGACCGTGGACAACCGTCGGCCCGGTTCGTACGCGGTGGAGGCTTCCACCAAGTCATCGATGTCCGGGTTGAGACCGTCAACCAAGGCGCTCGGACGCAGGCTCTCGCCGGATTCCAAGCGAGCCATGACCTCACTCTGGCTTGCACCTGGCGCCTGCCCGGTAACCAGCAGATACGTGAGGACCCCGAGCCCGTACACATCGAGACGCACCGGATCGGCCTTCGGAATTCTCAACTCCGGGGCCAGATACGGATCAGCGTGCTCCGAGACGTGGAACCCGGACACATTGGTGGGAGCCAGTGTCAGGGGCCGACCGCGGCTGGCGCTCTGACCGGTGGCGATCTGCCAGTCCGCGATCTGCGGCCACGGACTCAACCAGCGCTGCTCCTCGCCGAGCTCCCGCCCGCGCGGGCCGCGGTCGCGCGGAATGACGTGTACCGCGTGTGCGGACAGCGTGCGGTGATGGATTCGGCGGGAGTGCGCGGAGCGCACCGTCTCGGCAAGCTGCCGCACGAGCGCAAGCCGGCCCCTCAGGTCCAGCTGCTCCCCATGCTGCACCAGAAAGTCGTCCAGTCGCAGCGTCTCCGGGTGGTAGTCGAAGAGGATCGCCGGCCCGGCCGGATGCCCCGACGGCAGGTAACTCTTCAGCTGCACCGCGCCCGGATGCCGGAACCGGCTAAGCACCAGCGCCTCACGAGCGGCGGCCTGCTCCACCGAACGCCGCTCGGCGTCCGAGGCGCCACGCTCACTGAGGAAAACCCGCACTCGCGCGAGATCGTGCAGCTGGGAGTGACGGCCCAGATAGTCGGCCCACGTGGGTCCGGAGTCGAACGCCTTCGCCTCCAGGAGATAGGAGCCCACCTCGTACTGGCGGCGAATCGGTGCGATGCCGAGCCTCTTCAGAGCCGCGTCGACATGGCGAGACGTCTCGGCCGTTATCCGGCGCCGGGCGTCTCCCGGCGGCTCGGTCAGCATGTCCACGAGCTGCTTGACCGTGAACACGCCGGTCAGATCTGCGGCCGGAAGGTTCACACGGAGCTTGTCATCGGTGAAGCAGACCGCCTCACCCACCCAGACCTTCGGCCGGGCCCCGGGTCGACCGAAGACGTCGTTGATCAGACCGGACAGTTCCTTGGCTTTCCGGTTCGCCAGGTGCAGGGGGTTGCCGTGTCGCCGAGAGGTCCCGCCAGGGGTGGTCTGCACCCAGTCGTTACCGCCGCCATGTACCGACCCGTGCCAGTCCTTCAGCTCGATCAGGAAGACACCGGCCGGTGCTGCCACCAGAAGATCGACTTCTCGTACGTGCCCGCTGCTCGCGGTGAACGTGAAGTTCGACCAAGCACGCCACGGCTCCTCGTCCGGCAGCCGCCTGCGGATCGCCTCGAGACCGCGACGCTCGTGCTCATACTCGGACTCGGTGACCGTCGTCCACCGGCCTTCCAGCATGCGGCTCCCCGTCTGTGTCAGCTCGTGCATCTGTGCCTGCCGCATCCCGGTCGGCGCGTTCAGCACCCCCTGGGTCTAAACCCGTGGAACGAATTCTAGAGGGTTGGACTGACAACAAGAGAGGGCCGACGGCGAGTTCGGCGCGCTCCAGCGGGGTGGGGGAGAAGCGGCGGGGTGGCGGTCAGAGATCTGGGCGATCGTGATGTGCAACCACGGGCGCGCCGCGGGGGCGACCGCCTCGCGAGACATCGCCTCCGCCGCTATAAGGGCGTGAAGGAAGCCATAGGGCGACGGCGCAGGTTCTCACCGCCACCTGATTGCCGATTTCGGAGCTCTCAGCCCTTGCTGGGTGGGCCCTTGACCGCTGATGGGCCAGGGAAGTCGGCGACCAGTGCGTCCATGATGATTTCGTCAACGGGCTGTCCGAGCCAGAAGCCGGACTGCCGTAGCCGTCCGGCAGGTTGGAACCCGGCTTTCGTGTAGGCGGTGATGCCAGCCTGGTTCGGCTCAAGGACCTTTAGCCAGATCATGCGCAGGGCGCCCAGGTGGAATCCCCAGTCCAGGGTGAGGCGGGCGGCCTCGGCGGCGTATCCGTGGCCCCGGGCCTCGGGGGCGAGAAGCATGATGAACTCGGCGGTGCGGACGAACTGGTTGACGGTCAGCACGGTGAGGCCGACGGGGGTCGAGTCGTCCAGGCGGACGACTTCGAACTGGGGGTAGTTGTGGTTACTGCGCTGGCGTTCCCAGCCGGCGTCGCGAGCTTCCCAGGACTGGGGGAACTGGTTGCCGTAGCCGAGGAGCGTGCCGGGGTCGTTCTCCCAGGCGTGGTACTGCGGCAGCATGTCCCGGCGTGGCTGGGCGAGGCCGAGCCGGTCGCCGGACAGTAGGAGTTGCGGACTGCTCATGTGCTGGTCTTCCCTTCGCTGCTCCGCGTCGGGGCGGGGCCGGGGCCGTCGGGTGTGCAGGTCGCGGTGTAGTGGACGATATCGGTAGGTTCTTCGACCGGGTGTCCGTCGTGATCGGCGATCCATGCGTGCAGCCGGACCGGGTCAGTGGCGATGCCGTGACGCCATTCGGCGCGATGCCCGGTCATCGCCAGAAGGACGGATGCGGCAGTCGACTGCTCCAGACACGCCCACCGTGCCGGGATCAGGGACGAGGTGCAGCGCACCGCTCGAATTGCTTGGCGTACGTCTGCTGTCGGTGCCGGGCGCAGAGCCCGGCCGAGGCAGGCGAGCCGGACGAGACGGGAGAAGCGTCCTCCGCGCGATCCGAAGACTTTGACCGCGGCGGTCATGGCCACGGCGGGTACTGCAGCCAGTCTCCATCTCAAGGGGACATGAGTCGGGGCTGGCAGGACAGCGGATACCTCGAAGGTCCCCCACATCGAGGCTGGACCGACATGGCGCACGACGCAGGCGCCGCCCGGAGGCATCAAGTCGCGCCTGTTGATTCGTAGTTCGGTATGTCCGGTGCGATAGCTGATCGTGATGCAGACATGCCCGCAATCCACGAACACAAGCCGGGCGTCATTCATGGAAGGCCTCCGTGGGCACGGGGCCCCAGGAGACCCGGGGCGCCTCGGATACGACATCGAGCCACATCTCAGCTCCCAGGGTCGGTAGCAAGGTTGCCCAGTTCGTCCTGGCGCCCAGCGCCGCAGCGCGAAGTGCGTCCGACAGCGCCACGGGGTCGATCAGGCCACGGCCAGCGAGATGGCCGTGGGCCAAGACGATCAAGGTCTGCAGATTAGTGCGCAGCCCCTGATGGAAGTCCGCGGCGAAGATGCCCTTGGTGGAGCGAGCCCGGTGTGCTTGGGGCAGGAGACTGCCGACGCTCTACTATCTGCACACCGGGAAGCCCCCGCCGAAGTTCGGGACCGCCCCGGCATCCGCCGCATCGCTACAGAACTCACCGAACGCCACCCTCGAGCCAACAGCGTCCGCCAACTGGCTGCAGCCCTCCACGCGCCCAGCGTCTGAGGAGCCCCGCACCACCCTTATGCAGTCGATGAGTCATCCGGCATTTCCTTTAAGCGCGCTTGAGGGATTCCCGCTGGCGCCCGCCGAGTAGGGAGCGCCGGAGTCACCATTGGCGGCGCGAGCTCGGTGGGGTCGGCGGTGTCGGAGTAGACGGCGTGGCTCACCGGACGCTGGTCTCCGTGAGCTTGTGTCGAAGCTCCTCCTCGACGTCGACGGTTGTCCGGGCGAGCGCGGCCATGCCCTGGTGGTTGTACCGGAGCAGGACGCGGTGCCGGAAGGCCTGGGTGATCTCGCGGACCTGGGTGAGCTCGTCGAGGTCGGCGGCGTCCAGCTCCTCCTCGAACCGTTGTCGGTCGCCGGGGAATCCCCACGTCGACAGGGCCTCGCGCAGTTCGGCGAACGTGCCCATGGGCGGGTTGACGCTGGGCCGGTCGTGGTGGTCGGTCTTTGCGGTCACGGTCGGCACCTCCTCCTCTTGGTGTCGACGCTACTCGGGTCAGGCAACATGCTGCTCGGCGAGCGTCACGGGTAACCGCGACAACGCGACTGCTCGCCGAGGTTGTCCGCGAGGCGGACCATCGTCGTCAGGGTGAATGCGGACAGCCCGAAGAAGCCCGGTGATGTCATGTGCGCCGCGAGGCAAGGACCGCTGGTGTTACTCGTGCACTGAGATTTCCTGAGGCGAACCAACCGGAAAGTTCCGGAATGCGCTGCGCTTTTCGTTGCAACGCGTAGACGGTGCAGTCATCGAGCGGGGAAAGGCGGTGGACAATGGTGAACTGCTGCTTCTCGTAGTAGGCAGCGAGAGCCTGCGAGTTGCAGTCTCGGCGAACAAAGCGCATGCCCTGGCGGGCGGCGTAGTCCACTGCCCAGTTGGCGATGAGGGTGCCCAGTTTGCGGTGCCGCTCGGCCGGGTCTGTCACGGTGGAGTTGAGGTAGAAGGAGGGTTCGCTGGCCTCCTTCGCCGTCCAGGCCCAGGGGGCGGCTGTCCTCAGGATCGTGGTGCAGCCGACGATGCGGACGTGGTCCTCGGCGAGGACCCACATGTCGCCGTACCGGTCTGCGCAGTTACCTGCGAGTTCATGGACGTGCTTTGCCCAGCTTTGCCAGCTCGGCAGCTGGTTGATCCTCATCCAATCTGAGCGGGCCTGGATCATCACCTCGAGGGCGCAGCGGTCCTCCGGTGTGGCTGGTCGCATCGCAAGCAAGCGGTTCCGCTCCTGTTGTAGGAAGGTCGGCAGTCTCTCGTGTGCCAGGCGGAACATTAGAGGTTCACAGGCTGGTGGGTGGAATCTTCTTGACGTTGTTCGCCGAATCCGAATCAAACCGTGCGGGTACAAGCCGAGATGACCGTAGAGGGCATCTTTTGTCGGTTAGGTGACTTGCTGTCAGGAGTTGGCGCGGGTGGGCTGCATACCGACGGACGGGATGCGTAAGCGGCCGCGCCGCCGGGCCTACGCCTGCCCGATATCGCGCAGGGGGTGCTCGGCGGCGGGTGCATCTCTGGCAGAGGCGCCGGCGTACGGCCTGGTTGGAGTTCGACCGGGCGGGCGGCCTGGTGCACGAGCATCGGCAGGCCGCCGATGACGGTGCTGCCGTCGCGGCGGGCGGCCTCGGCGAATGGGGTGGGCCACGGCCGGTAGACGACGTCGAGCAGTGTGTTCCGCGCCGTCGGCCACAGGGGTGCGAGCGGGTCGGTGGTGCCGGGCGGGAGGGCGGAGACGACCAGGCTCGCTTGAAGATGCCGGGCGGTCTCGGCCCAGGGCCGGATGCGCGCGTTGACCCCGATGCGTTCGGCCGCCTGGACCAGCTCGCCGGTGTGGGTGATCTTCCGGGCGATGACGGCCGCCTGACCGCAGCCGAGGGCGTGGAGGACGGCGAGTGCGGTGGTGGCGGTCGCGCACGCCCCGAACACGCAGGCCGACTCGGCGCGGGTGACCCCGGCGTCGAGGAGGGCCTTGTGCATCCCGTCGACGTCGGTGTTCTCTCCCAGGAGCCGGCCGCTGCGGACGGTGACGGTGTTGGCCGTTCCGGTGGCGGACACCTCGTCGAGCAGGGGGACGGCAACCCGCTTGAGCGGCATGGTCAGCGACAGACCCGCCCAGGTTGCGTCCAGGCCGTCGAGGAAGGCGGGGAGGCGGTCGGGGTGCAGTCGATAGCGCGGTAGGTCCAGTCCAGACCGAGCGCTTGGTAAGCGGCGCGGTGCAGCACCGGGGACAGCGCTTGCCCGATCGGGGATCCGAGGACGGCGAGCTGTTTGGTCACGGCCGGTGGTGGAGCATCGCCGCCACGCCCTCGTCGCTGGCCTCGTACGAGATGCCGCGCAGGACGACGACCGGTGCGCCGCGGCCGCGCTGACCGAGGATGATCCCGGCCGCGGCGGCGATCAGGTCGGTGAAGGTCTCTTCCTGCCGCTTGCCGCCGTGTTCGGTGACGCGCAGTGCAGGCATACCGGCGGCACCGATGGAGATGGCGGTCGCGCCGCGCCGGTCGGCGCGGCCGTCGGAGTCGGCGATCACCACGGCGACATCTGAGCCGGTGTAGGTGGTCAGGGCGTAGCGCAGGGCGCGCGCGGAGGCATCGGGGTCCACGGGCAGCAGCCAGGCACCCTCGCTGCTGGCGCGGTCGATCCCTGCGGAGGTGAGCTGGTAGCCGAGCGTGTGCCGGGCGATGATCGGGCCGCGCTCGGTGGCGAGGAAGTGTTCGGTGGAGTTGTCCAGGATCAACTGCACGATCGCGGCCGGCTTGCCCGTCTGCGCGGACAGCTCCAGGGCCTCGGGGCTGGGGCTGACGCCGGCCAGGTCGACGTATCGCTTCTCAGCAATGGACACGACCTTGCTCGCCACGACGACGACGTCTCCGTCCTTCAGGTCAGTGCCCGTGCGGGTGAGGACGTCGGTGATCGAGCCCGCCAGGTCGTCGCCCGGCTGGAGCTCGGGGAAGGGCTCCAGGGCGAAGGCGGAGAAGCCGGAGGTCGGGGCGGCAGTCATCGGCAGGCTCCTGTGGGAGTGTGGGCTCCTGGTCGGAGTTCGTGTCCTACGCTACGGAAGGGCCGTCGCCCAGAGAGAACAGGCTCCCTCCGGGCCCGCGCCGGAGTGTACTGACCGATTTCGGCGCTTGAGTACGGGCGCTGGTGAGGCATGGCAGCGCAGGCAGTGCGATCGAGGCCCTCGCCCGGAATCGTCATCCACCAACTGGGGTAGTCCGGTCACCGACGCTGTGCTCCAGATCTGCCGCCGCTTTCAGCGGCAGACACCGGCCACAGGTTGGCCGGTCGCACACCTCCAGCGGGCCATTCCAATGGTGTCGGCCGCGCCAGCGCTGCTCGTAACACAGCTGGTCGGGTCCTGACTGCGGCATCAACGTCAGTGCTCGCCGGATGGCCGACCGGCCTGCAGTCAGGGCGCCAGGCACTGTCGGGTCGGCGACCAGCCGCTGCGCTTCGGCGATTGCCTCGCAGCCCTGGCGGTAGGCCTCGAGCTCGCCCACAGGAATGCCCGGGCCCCGGAGACGATCTGCTGTGTCCACGGCCTGGCGCCATTCCCGGGCGCCCGGCTCGTCCTGCCACGTTGCCATCAGTTCTCCGCTGCTTTCCCTGCTTACGCTGGCTGTCACGCCGTCACCCTTTGTATCGCGCCGGCAGCGATGGGGGCGTGGATAGTGTTGAACGTTCACCTGGACGGCCTTGGCTCGGCCGTGTCGAGGTCCTCGCGTGGGCGGATGAACCGCAGGGACCACATGGTCCGGTGCCGGGTGGTGCTCACTCCGATTTCGGTGAGCAGCGGCGCAGTTCGACCCCACGCGAGGCATCCTGGTAGGCGACCTCCTGGCCGTCCAGCTTGTAGACGCGGCGGTGACGGATGCGCCCGCCGTTCACCTCGGTGAACCTCATGGAGACGAACCCGAGGATCCTCCGTAGCCGGGCTGAGCAGGGCAGCCATGGAGACCAGACCGAAAGCCACGGACACGGCGGTCGCCATGTTTCCATCTCAGCCTGCCACCGCCGCACGTCAGCGTCCCGGGCGGGACACCCGCGTACCCTCGAACCGGACTGCGCCACGGGCCCGGAACTCTTCCAGCTGGTGGTCCCGGGCGTCGCACTGGACGACAGTGCCTTCCGTTACAGGCCTCCGGTGACCTCGGGGCAGGTCGTTGGCTGCCGGTATCGGGCGCAGGGCGAAGAAAGTCTGACCAACACCGGAGGCGACCTTCCGGAAGCCGGAAACCAGGAAATCGAATTTCAGGCAGTAGGCTTTCCGGTAATTCGCGCGAGCGGTTCCTGGCAACTCTTCGCGTCCCATGCGCGGAAGCATGGGGCCGGTTTCTCGGGCGGTCCGTCGATCAGGCATCATCGATCCGGTATTGCGTATTGCGGATTCTTCAAGCTGACAGGAACCAGAGAATGTTCACCGGACGCCGCAGCCGGCCCCGCCCCGCGGCGGCTCGCTCTGCGCCGCACCCCCCACCTGCTGAGCCCCAAGGGGCGTCCCGGGACCGGGAAGCTCTGGCGCCGGTCCCCGCCGACGCTGCACTCGTCTCCCGGGTGGCCCGGCTCCGGGCGGCGTTGCTCTGCGCGGGCGTGGATCTGGAACGGGTATCCGGACCAGCCCCCGCATGGCTGGCTTCGCTTACCGAGAGCGGCCCCGCCCCTCGTTGTCTGACTCCGCAGGAGCAGCGTGAGCTCACAGCCCATCTGGCGGGCCTTCCCGTCGACACGGTGCTCACCGATGTCGCGTGCGACAGAGTCGTTCAGAGAATCGAGACCATCAGTGCCCTGAGCGAGCTGCGTTCGGAGGGCATTGATCTGTACCCCTGCTCCCGCGGAGGGAGCCTCCTCGACGTGCCCGCCGCATCGCTGCACCGGCTCGCCGGCTACGTACGGCAGCAGCTCGCCGAGGCCGAAGCCGCCGAAGCGTCACAGCCGGACCGGTCCGAGCACGGCTGAGGCGGTGGGACCTTGCCAGCAGACGGGACTCCACGCGCTTGGAACGCCCGTCCCGGAACCCCTTGGGGCCGCGAGCGTTGCTCGCTCGCGGCCCTCAAGGCGATCGCGGTGAACGCCGCGGCGGTCATCAGCCCCGAAGTCCGGCGGGCGGGTCCGATCCGCTCCTCGCTCTCGGGCAACACCCGACGACGGCAGCGTGGCGAGCAGGCCGGAGCCGAGGGACTGTTTCGCAGCGTGGGTGACGTGCCGCAAGTGCACGGGAGCGGTAACCGGCCCGGTTGGCGGGCTGCCCGGGCGCCGTAATCAGGGGTTGGCTAGTCCAGGCACATCTTGACGTCGCGGTAGACGTACTTGCCGGAGACCCAGCCACGGACACCGGTGTTCTTGTCGGTGATATTCACCCACTTCGCTCCCTTGGTGTACGAATGCACCTTGAACTTGTGCTTCCTGTACAGGACGCCGAGAGCGGTGGAATTGGCCCTGGCCTTAGACCGGATGGTCACCGCGTTGGTGCCGTGGACCGCCCACGGGAGATAGGGGTCGCTGGTGCAGGACGATGCGGGCAGTGCGGTAACGGCCGATTCCGGCGCCGCGGTGGCCGCTGGAGCGGACAGCAGTGGCAGAGCGACAGCGGTCGCGGTGGCCGCGAGCACGGCTATACGGCGTGCAGACATGCAGAAAACTCCATAAATGGGATGTTGATGGGTAGTGGACGGCCTCGACTCAAGGGCGGTGAGCTGCTCAGGCGGTGGCGTCCGGCGCCACCCCTGTCAAGGCCCGACATGAGCCGGCCGCGATCAGGTCACCGCGCCTCGGCCTGGGCGCACCGCTCGGGAGCAGTCGGACGGGCCTGTCGCGGGACGTGCGATGGCGCTAGAACCAGGCGGCGGAGACCCAGCCCTTCATGCCGTACGAGCTGCTGCTGAGGCTCTCGCCGTAGTACCAGCGGTTGCCGTACTTGTTCTTGGCGCTGCAGAGCACGTAGAACTCGCCGGCCGAGTCCAGCTGCCCCTTCTTCTTGTAGGCCACGCCTGGGCCGGTACGGATAGCCGGCCACTCCAGGTTGGGACCCCATACGCTGTGGTTCTTGTCGTTGCGGGTGCACCCGCTGGAACCGACAGCGGAGGCCGGGGTGGCCGTCGCGGCAAGGCCTCCGACCAGCACAGCTGTGGCGGCTGCTGCGGTCGCGGTGCGGCGAAGTACAGGTCGCATCTGCATCCTCGGGGGCGAGAACTGCGCTGACGTAGCAGCGCGGTGAATCCGGGCGAGAAATCAGGAACAGGACAATGAATGCCGCTGTTCCCGGGCCGATCCTCTTTGAAGGAAAGGGAATTGGCCAGGCCCGATCTGTTCCGCAAGATGACCTTCCGGAAATGAGGAGCCAGGCATTGGCTTTTCCGGAAGCGGAAACTCAGGAAGAGGAATTACAGGCAGATCGATTTCCGGTATATACGGGCAGTGTTCAGCCGGTGGTGACAGACATGGCGAGCGCACCGATGATCATGAACGGGCCGAAGGCGACCTGGACGCGGCGGTTGCGTCCGGCGGCCAGCAGGGCACCCGCGAACACCAGCCCGGCGAAGAACCCCGCGACAGTCCCCCACAACACCTTTTGCCAGCTGCTCCAGCCTAGGAGCGCGCCGACGGCGGGCGCGAGTTTCACATCCCCCAGGCCCATGCCCGAGGGCAGCGACAGGACGAGGAAGGCGGCGGTGACGGCGGCGGCCGCGGCCGCCGCGCGGCCCAGCCCGCCCGGCTCGCCGGCGAGAGTGGCGCCCGTCAGTAGAAGGAGCGTTCCGGCGCACGCAGGAACGGTGAGGACATCAGGAAGACGCTGAACGGCAAGGTCGATCACGGCGAGGGCTACCCCACAGGCGGCGAACCAGTACTGGGCCGCCGCCAGCCACCCGTTCGCGCCGCCCAAGGCGATCGCAGTGAACGCCGCAGCGGCCATCAGCTCCACTGATCCGGCGGGTGGCCCGATCCGCGCGCTGCACGTCGGGCAACGCCCCGACGAGGGCAGGGCACGGAACCCGCGGGAGCTGAGGATGTCATTTCCGCAGTGCGGGCAGTTGCGGCGCGAGTGCATCGGAGCGGGAACTGACCGGGCGAACACCACAGGGCGCGACGCTGCTCCGGTAACGGCTCCGACCACGCAGGAACCGGCAACGCTGAGGACGGACATTGACGGACTCCTTGCACACGGCCCGGCCCACGTTCCATGGCCGGTCGGCATCGACCTTAGATGAGAAAGCCCTGGCAGACGGCACCCGGCACCTGTGTGCCCGGGCAGCGGCCCGCCCGTAGACGGGCAGGCGCGGGCCCGTGAAGTATGCCCTGAGCGGGAGGATTCTCGATGACGCCATCTCGTGCATCAGCCAGCCGGGTGTGCCCACACCCCTTTCGCGCAGGTGGAGCCGAGCGGCTGCTCGCCTCCGCCCACGCCTCGTACAAAGCCATTCGCCGCTCGCCGGGAGAGGCACGGATGCGGCATGACCTCGTAGTGGACGGCCTCCGCCTACGGGAGCGAGACGATGTCGCCCAGCGTCTTGTGGCTGCGCTTTCGGTGGACATGACGGATGACGGCTACGGACCTGCCCGGAGGCACCAGGCATGGGAAGGGAGTCACGCAGCCTCGTGTCCACCGATTTCCCGCGGCCGCCGTCCCTGTGACGAGCTGACCTGTGCCTCGGTCGGTGAGGCGGGCGACATCTCGCCTCACCGACGGCTACTGGTACCGGGCGAGCGTTGCCGCCTCATCCGTCTCACCACTCGTGCAGGCTGAGTGCAGGATGTCGGCATGCAGAACGAGACACCGTTGAGCGGCGGACGCCTGACCCGCGGCGTAGTCATGGTCGGCGACACCGTCCGGCGGCCGACCACCGCATCATCCCGCTTCGTCGCGGCGCTGCTGGGGCACCTCGAGCAGCAGGGCTTCACCGGCGCTCCCCGACACCTCGGGGTCGATGAGGCTGACCGGGACATCTTCACGTACCTGCCGGGCTGGGTTCCCGCCCGCTTCCAGCGCTGGACAGACCCGCAGGTCGCCGCCGGCGGGGTCCTGCTCCGTGGTCTGCACGATGCGACCCGTGGCAGCCGTCTGGCAGGCCGGCGTCCTGTGGTCTGCCACCACGACCCGGGTCCGAACAACACCGTGTTCGCCGACGGGGTCCCGATGGCCTTCATCGACTTCGACACGGCCGCACCGGGCGACCCTCTGGAGGATCTCGGTTACATGTGCTGGACCTGGTGCCTGTCGTCAAAATCAGGGGCGCCGCCGGCCGCTTCCCAAGCAGCACAAGTCCGTGTGCTCGCGGACGCCTACGGACTCGATGCTGCCTCGCGTGCCTGTCTCGTCGATGCCATGCTCGACCGGCAGGCGCGCAACGCGCAGTGGTGGCGCAGCCACTTGGCGGCCCCAGGGCCACGGGTTGCCGAGGACGACGAGATTGCCGAGCGTGTCCGCTGGTCCGAGCGGGAACACGCCTACACCATGGCCAACCGCCCGGCCTTCACCGCAGCCCTGAGCTGACCGAGACAGCGCGGCCTACGCTCCCTGCCGCTCGCGCGCTGAACGATCTGCCAGGAGAGGCGACCGAACACCTTAATCGAATGTGTGTTTGAATTTCTGTATGGAGCCGCTCGCCTGTCCCCAAGATCTCCTCCAGGCCCAGAAGGCCTGGCACCGCGCCTACACCGAACTCGCGGCCGCTCCCCAGGGGGCGCACACCACAGAGTTGCGCCGCCGACTGCTGCGCCTGTCCGTCCGGATCTTCTGGCACCCGTACTGGTCGAGCGCCG